>JAABUL010000366.1_pt1 | contig 97118 bp, 106 predicted proteins | sample 5559151 | NCBI WGS metagenome assembly JAABUL01 (sample SAMN10711876, study PRJNA513368) | rock metagenome | isolation source: Antarctica rocks | place: Antarctica: Victoria Land, Pudding Butte sud | reverse complement strand
GTGGCGACGGCTTAGGTTGAGGGTGATATTGGGAGTCGCTGCGCGTCTATAGGGGCATGTTTGAATCTGGCAGGTGGCAAAGTCTGCAAGTGTAGGGTGCTGCAATGGGCTTGGTTGTAGGTCAATTGCATGAGAGGCACTATGTGCACTTGTGAGACCGTAGCGCAAGCAATTCTTCCATGAGAAGTAACCCCCAACATATCTTGTTAAAAAGTAACACGATTGATGCAAGTCATGTTTGCTCCTGTAGAACGATGTACATAGATTTTCGATCATGGTATGGTTTCAACAGGCTTCACAACACAGTGTGGCGAGCTCATATTGTAGATGCATTGTCTGAGAGTTGTCTTCAAGTGCTTTCATACATGACCGCATGTTACATAGATGATTGAAAATATCATTTTAAGTTCTAGCTTTATTTCATCTAACCTAGTAAGCAAGAACTCTCTAATCTTTAATTGAGATAAAGTTTGTTGAGACCGTGCCAAGATATTCGACCTGTGAAGCCGTGAATCAAATGTTTAATTCTATGAAGGTAGCTGTAAATGAAGTTTAAGAATACAGAAGAAGAAAGGTAAGAGAAACACTATTTATGTAATGTTCGGAGGCTGCGCTAGGCCCGAAGGGAACGTGTTGTGACACAAGAAAGATGTTGCCTAGTTAGAATGTGTTAGGGAATATTATGTTGAGTGCGACTGAGCCATAAATACGAGTACAATGGCATATGATCGTACTACTGGCTACAGGGTGGTAGGTATATGCGAATAATCTTCTCTGGCCTTGCGTGAGGCGTTCCATTCGCTCTTCTGACATACAATCTGGCCTTGCTCGGCCGAGAAGTTCTATTTGGTCCAGGCTTTGTGCACAGACAAACTGTACAGGTCCTTCCTGCAGCGGGCTGGACATTGCATTAGCAAAAAGCTTCTTAACAAGGATTATTTGTATGAGGGCGTAAGCCAGCTATACCTGAACAAGCCCGGCAACGCTTAAGCAATGTCCAGCACGCTGCAGGAAGGACTGTACAAGATCTTTAACTGGGGGCCTTGTGACAACAATTGAGCTGGAAATCATTGACTCTGCCAGTATATATACCAACGGTATGATATAATATTTTAAAATCCAAATCTTTCCACTATTTTACGTTTCCAGCAGGTCACCAATCGACGAACAAGCCAACATGAAGTCTCTCATATTCCTTGCCCTGTGCTGGCTTGCACTGCCTTCGACATCCATGTTCATCCTTCTGCCACTCTATATCTATCCAGGAACCTCGGCATCTGCTTGGAGTAATGTCACCGCGGCCATCGCAGCGTATCCAACTGTTCAATGGCAAGTCATCATCAATCCCAACAGCGGACCTGGCACTGCATCCTTTCCCAGTGATCCCAACTACATCACTGGCATCTCGAATCTCAACAAATACCCGAACGTCATCACATTAGGCTACATCGATACCGCCTATGCAAGTCGCGCTTACTCTTCGGTTGCCTCGGATATCGACGTCTACGCCAAATGGACATCTTACACTGAAGCTAACATCTCTATCGGAGGTATCTTCTTCGACGACGTTGTAGGTGCGGATGCTGCAACCAATTCTATCCTGACCTACTACCACAACATCTCAACCTACGTCTACGCGAACGTCCCATCAACTGTGACGCCTGTTGTTTTCAACCCTGGAGCCGCTGGCCCGATTCAGCTTTTTGGTTACTGTGACACCATGGTGGAATTTGAGAATGCACTCTCCAGCTACCACAATGTGACAACGATCAAGGCCTTGCCTAGCGGCTACGCGGATCAGAGTGCAATCATCATCTATAACGCAACAGCGACAACGGATGTCAAGAGCCTAGTGCATACAATGTCAACGAATGGAGTTGAGGCCGTCTATTTTGATTACGGCGCCTGTTTCTACCAGGGTAGGCCTACGGGATGCTACAATGTCACTAGCTTGACAAATTTGAAGCTACTGGCTGCGGCTGTGTTGGCTGGATAGGGTATTTGCTCTTCTGAAGGGTACGAAGGACAGATATGTGCCCCTTTGATTCGCCTGACGGCCTTGCTAATCGCACTTAGTCCGATGAGACTGGCGCAATCAATCAAAGACGTGGAGTCGGACGAGAAACCCATGGAGTTTCAATCTCCGTTGCCCTGGGCCACACGCTCGGACTTGTTGGTGAAATGGACATATCGCTTCAGAATTAGACCTAATTGCGATGTCATGCGCTAAGATTCAAATCAAAGTCAGCACATGGCTTTCAAAAATATGATAGATTCGCGAATTCAGCCCATTTTGGGTTTAGCGTCCCAAACCGTTCATCTTTCGGTTGAGCCTCGAGGTATCTCTAGCCCAGTGCATTCCCGACAGACATGAACTGCGCAGGCATCAAGTGAGGGGCTTGGTCTAGGCACCAGACTTAGCGAATGTGTTAGAAAATATCTTTAGTAGCTACGGCTGGGTACGAGTCGCACTGAATTTGAGGCAAATTTCCACGTTGTTTATTCGAAGCCCGTTAACCTTGACCCATTACTTTCCAAGGCAGAAGGTCCCTTTTAAAGTTACACCTATGATGTATGTTGACTTTTGTAATCCACTGATGTTTTGAATTTTATACTTGACTTTATGGCCTGGCGGCTGTCGCATATCTTGGCGCGAGCTGCCGAGGCTACCTGCGCGTCTGCGCACATTTTCTTAGCTACAATCTCGTTCCACCCATAATATTGTCCTTATCACTTACGACACCGTGGAGTTTAGGTGCACTTGGGGATATCTGTAAGGTCAAACCTTTATTCCATACGTCCAATGGCTTCGCATACCGCGTCGCAGAAATATCTCAGCACGCGCGGAGGGTCTTATGGCGTACGTACACCTTCTAAGTAAGCCAATTCCAGATGCTGACATTGAGCAGCTCTCCTTTGAGGACGCTGTCCTTAAAGGCCTCGCACCAGACAACGGATTATTCATCCCAGAAGAGATTCCCTCTTTACCGCCAAATTGGCATCGAGACTGGCTCGACCTTTCTTTCGAAGATCTCGCATTTCGAGTCTTCAGCTTATATATTTCGCCAGCCGAAATCCCGCCCACCGCCCTCAAGGATATTATCCGAAATTCGTATTCGACTTTCCGAGTACCTAGTATAACACCCACAATAACACTAGACGGCAGCTCCAAAATCTATCTCTTAGAGTTATTCCACGGGCCTACCTTTGCCTTTAAGGATGTTGCGTTGCAGTTCTTAGGTAATCTTTTTGAGTTCTTTCTTGTTAGGAGAAATAAGGGGAAGACGGGTAGGGATCGGGAGCATCTAACTGTTATTGGAGCTACGAGTGGAGATACTGGTTCTGCAGCGATCTACGGCTTAAAGGGTAAAAAGGACGTCTCGGTATTTATAATGTATCCGACCGGGAAGGTCAGCCCGATACAGGAGGCGCAGATGACGACAGTAAGGGATGAGAATGGTATGTCTTTCGAAAACCTTAACTCTCAAGTTGTGTTTCTCATTGGGTTTGCAACGATTAGATTTCAGAGATTGGTTTGCAGATAAGCTTATTAGGATTCTACAGTGCACTGTCTCAGCCTCGACGGGACATTTGATGATTGTCAAGTACACCACCCTTCTCCATGCTCACTGAAGACAACATGTTGACGGGATCCGACAGGACTTTGTGAAAGCTCTCTTTGCCGACCCTTCAACAAACATGAGTCTGAGATTATGCAGTGTGAATTCGATCAACATATCGCGCATTTTAGCCCAAATCACGTACTATTTCGCATCCTACTTTTCCCTCACCCGTTCCGGGATTTTCGATCCTTCAACCGATGCAATCCGTTTTATTGTCCCTACAGGGAATTTTGGGGATATCCTAGCGGGATACTTTGCTAAGCGTATGGGACTCCCTATTTCAAAACTCATTATCGCTACAAACGAGAACGATATTCTCCACCGCTTTTGGCAGACTGGCGCCTATGAGAGGCAACCTGTCGCCAATGGTGCCGCAGAGGGGGGTCTAGTGGAAGAGGGGCCAAGGCGCACCCCGAGGGCGTAAAGGAGACATTGTCTCCGGCGATGGATATTCTTGTGAGCAGCAACTTTGAGCGGCTTTTGTGGTTCATTGCATTTGATGTCTACGGCTTCGGTGTCAGAGATGGTAATCTGCAGGAGAAAAGAAGTGCAGCGGGCTTAAAGGTCAAGGAGTGGCAGCACGAATTCAAGGCAAAAGGAGGTTTTAGGGTCGAAAAGAAAGTGCTCGAAGCCGCGAGGAAGGACTTCGCGTCGGAGCGCGTTTCAGATGCGGAGACGGTAGGCACTGTTCGCAATGTCTACAGATGGCCCAACAACAGCTCAAAAGGCTATATTCTAGATCCACATTCTGCCATTGGTGTGACTGCGGCGCTGCGATCAGCGAAGGCGGCGCCGGGCGTACACAACGTGGCCCTATCAACAGCACACCCAGCCAAATTCAGTCATGCTGTAGAGTTGGCACTAGTGAATGAAAAAGGGTTCCAGTTCAAAGATATTCTGCCTCCTCAATTTATTGGACTCGAGTATCTTCCGAGGAGACACATGTATATACAGAAAAGCGGCGGTTTGGACGGCATCAGGAAAGTTCTCAAGGATGAGGTAAAAAGGGAATTAGACGGGAAGCATTCATAAAGCTTTGAGACAACTTGAGTAGGGCTGGTTCTTGACCTATGCATCTCACCCTTCATCACCCAAGGATTGAACAAACCCTCCATCAACGAATGAAAGAGTACATCAATTTATTTGTGAACTCTACTCAATATGCCAGTGAAGACGAAGCCAAAGGACGTTGCTTTGGGGTCTTCGGAGGGAATGAGGTAGAACTCTATGGAAATGCTGCATTGATGTTTGAGGATGTAGCTCTGCGATTCGGCCACAAGGGTGAAATCAAGATGCCGAGCATGTCGCTAGAAGTAGGTATAAGACCTAGAATCGAATAATCCGAGGCGTGTGATCAGAATTCATCATCGACACACCGACGGTTCTAGCTGATTAGTGGGCCACGATTTTCGGTTTTACGCCTCGATCACAATTTTTGATACGAAGTGTTTCCATCGTTTGAGCCTCGTGTGCTGCTCTACCCCTGCGGTCCTGTAAGCACCATTCATTTCCCTATTTCCATAACATTCGCAAAGAAGCTTGAACGTCCCCTCTTGACGGTGATATAGCGAGACCGTACCAATCCGAGAAAATTGTATCAAACATCCTCCTGAGCTACGAGGAGTACTGGATTGATCTCACACACTGTATGCTCTACATCTCTTATGACATCGATCATTCTGCTTTTCACGTTAAGATGCTTCTCCTCTTTATCGAAATGGAAATCGCCATTCGAAGGACAAGAATCAGCCGTGGCTTTGAAGCTGTCCTCCGCTCTGTTGCAGATTGGCAGGGGACGCAGTCTCATTCTTCAGTCAGGGACCCATCACGCTAAATCCGCAAACGCAGCAGGATCAGAAGGAGCCAGGTCAAAGTTTCCAGCGTAATGCAATATGTTCAAATTCCCACTATGTTTTATATATTTCTTTGCAAGGTCTTCGTAGAGTTGAGCTGCACTCATCTTACTCACTTTCGCCTCGACTAGCGTGGGAAACAGCGCTAGCTGACTTTGACATTCATGTTTGGTTTGGGAAGCGTGAAAAGTTATTGTGGTTGTAGTCATGTCGCTATGTGATGTATTATCCTAATCAATACTGCGATTGGAGCGGTCTGATCTCAGACTCAGGAGCTTCGAGCGAGTGAGAAACGTCCTGAAAGCGGATTGCATTGCGATTCGGCAGATGAAGCCATGGTAAGCTCTACGGCATGCCATATACAGCCTCGAGGCTTATGCGAAAGGAGGCAGCCATTATCGTGGTCACGGTCGAAGGAGTCAATAGGATGGGCTTACTGACAAGTTTCAGTCAAGCATGCATGTGCTTCGGACAACGCAGATTTATCCTTTCAATAGTCTCAATTGGGTAATACATCGCCAAACACACCACCTAGGAAATTTCACAGCCGCGAACCAAGTACCGGAACAGAATGATTCTTCGAATGCCACTGTTCTCCCATGGCACTTACGAAAGGGTTATTTCGTTACTTTAAAAAATTGTGTCGGGACCCAGTACCAGAAGTTGTGTCCAGAAGATGTATCAGCCTTTGCTTCAGCTTCCACGTTGTCACGAAGTCTTCAAAATCCTCTGGTAGACGACCAATTCGTTTCACCCGACTTAATTGCACCCTCGTCTCATGGGTAACAGAGCTTCTATTCCACCCGCCATGCAATGAAATCAAGATTGTCCAATTGATGCTAACATATGCTGATACTTAAGAAGTATCGCAAAACCAATGTTGCCCTCCGCGCAGCTTGCTCATCAAACGGCAAAGAGCATATTGGAAGACCGTTGCACGTTCACACTTTGATGCATAGCTCATGACTGGGGCTATGTGCTCAGGGATGTCTTGGCAGGGAGGGACTGGTTCGTCCCTCCCAATCGCCTAAGCGTGGGGGACCCATTTCAGGCTCCCTAATGCTCCCCCGTGCTCTCTCGTGCTCGCCCTTTGATCCCCCAATGCCTCCCCTAAAGCGGTCCTACTCCCTTTCCTGAACGAAAGCGGTAATCACAAATCCTAAGTTCGGGGTGTATAGATTGCTATTGGCGTTCTGGAAAGGGAGCAGGGGGGAGCACCGAGGGAAAGCATGTGGGTGCCTGAAATGGGTTCTCTTAGCCTTCGGCTGTAGCTGCCCTTGTCGTTTTCCAACAACTTAAGGTGGTACTGACTGGGCTTTGGAGTCAAGAATAATTTACATCGTATACCGCGTGCCTATCTATAAGATCGGTGTTCCCGGTAACTCGATAAAACCAGCGGAAATCTGTTCACACGCTCGACAGCACTGCAGCCTGATGATACACCAATATCAGACGACTATTGGATCGGTCAGGTCGAATCGACCGACGGGTCAGCTCTGAAAGCGCAGGCCCCCCGATATCATGTCTCGTCATATCCAGTCGGCCTTTTTCTCTCGGATCATGCGCCTGATAACCACCAAGTGAAGCTCATTGGTTTTGGGGAAAAGATCCTGCTGAGCGAATTGTGCGGACCTGCTAAGGTTTTTGGGTACCGGGCTCCTGAAGTCGTATTTGATGCTCAGCTTGGCCCGAGTGCTGATGTATGGAGCTTGGGGCTTGCGGGAAGATCTCTCATGATTCCCAAGTCATTATTGAGCTGACCTTGTGCAAAGATCTTCGAATTGATACATGGAGAGAACCCGTACAGAGTCTTCAAGTTTGACTCGAAGATGATCTCGTTAATGCGTGGACTTCCGTCTTTGGGAATCTACTAAAATAGTGGAAGAGACATGCTCCTGTTAGGCCCGCTGATGGTGAGTATGCATTACTGTCCCCCCAAATTCACCCCCCTCGCCGCTTCCCACCAAGCTTTCGGCCACCTACGATCTTTTGCTCAAGGCTGAGACGTCGCAGCTCCTGAACCAGGGGAATAAAACCTTCGCAATGAGCTGCGTGAGGCTCCGTACGCTGAGTCAATATGGTTTTCGAAATCGGATGTTGATTCCTTGGGCGATCGTCTGGTTTCAATGACACAGTACCACCCGTCGGACCGTCGGACAGCGTCTGATGTTCTTCAACATCCTTGGTTCCAACGCAGACCAACCTTTATCAGTTTACCCCCAAAATTCCAGGCCTCGAAAGATCTTAGCTGAAGCCTAAAATAAAACCGCTCGAAGCCCGGATTTAAGAGGGCCTCTAAAGTCTAAAGCCTCGCAAAGCGCTTACCATTAACAAACGCGTTACCTACGTTTCAAAAGTCTAATTTTTGAACAGGCATCCTTGTCAGGTTATAGTCAAAGATGAGGGTGATGTGGTGATGAGGTCGGCGTCTTCGCCGATGCCCCCACCCGTGGAAACCAAAAGGGTGTCCAAAGAATGTCTTTGATTTGTCAAAAACCATGGTTCACGTCTGACCGATTCGGCGTATTGCAGGAGAAGTGAGGAGGCAGTCATTACCGTCTGTTCTCATAGATAATCATTGAATGTGATGCAAAAGAAGGTCCAAAAGGGGGAAAACATGCATTTGCCTGCCCCTCTACTAGAGGGTATAATATATATAGGGAGAGAAAGGAGTCCCACCATCCAAGCCCATATTTGCAAAACAGTGTCATCGTTACTTGACGAGCTGAGTTTCCCGCCAAACACCATCGCTATGCTACCCCTCCGCCCCCTTCTCAACCACTTATCCCGTCTTCCCCAAACTCTGCAAATTCACCAACTCGGCATACTTCCCCCCAACCTTCAACAGCTCCCCATGCGTCCCATGCTCCACCACCCTGCCCTGATCAAATACATAGATCATATCCGCCTTCTGGATCGTGCTCAAGCGATGCGCCACCGCGATCGTCGTGCGTCCCTGCGCCGCCGCGTCCAGGGCCGCTTGCACCACTTTTTCAGACTCGCTATCAAGGGCGGATGTGGCTTCGTCGAGGAGGAGCACTTTGGGGTCGCGCAAAAGGGCGCGGGCGATGGCGACGCGCTGCTTTTGGCCGCCTGAGAGCATGGAGCCTTTGGAGCCGACGATGGTGGAGAAGCCATCACTAGAAGGCGAGGTGAGTTTTCGTTCTAGGTATGGTAGGCTATAGGGTAAGGGGAGCTTACGGCAAAGAGATGATGAAGTCGTAGATGTTGGCGTCCTTGCAGGCCTGTACGATGGCTTCCTCGGGGACGTCTTCTCGGTCCGAACCCAATAGCACGTTTTCTCTAATCGATCCCTGATACAATGTGGGCTCTTGGCTCACAAGCGCAAGGAACCCTCTGTATTCATTAAGGTTCAGACTCGAAATTTCCTTGCCGTCGACGAAGACACCGCCAACGACAGGATCGTAGAATCGCTCTAGGAGTGCGATTGTCGTCGATTTTCCGCAGCCACTTGCGCCGACGAGCGCGACGTACTGACCTGGCTTGACGGTGAGGTTCAAGCCCCTCAAAACCGGTTGTTCTGGTCGGGTTGGATATCTAAAATGTACGTCTCGGAACTCGATTGTGCCTTCGATGTGATCAAGCCGCTCGCCATCTGGGGACCAGGAATCAATTTCTGGCTTACGGTCAAAGAGGACTTGGAGTTCTCTCGCGGCTTGCTTTGCCTTGCCCATGTCCGGAGCGAAGGAGAATATCGTTCCAGCTGATTGAGCGCCAAAGATGATGGCAGAGAAACAGAGGAAAAATTGAAACATATTGTATTCGTGTTGAGCAATAAGCGTTCCGCCATACCAGAAGCCCAACGCAATACACAGAAACATCAGAGACTGAGATGAAGCATAGAGAAGAGAGGACCTGAGTATGGACTGCAGGCTCTTCTTGCCTTGGTCCACGAGCGACTGGTGATAGTGCTCCCAGACATCTTCTTCCCTTGTTAATGATGCGACTGTTCGGATAGCAGCAGTGGCTTCACAAGCGTAGCTAGCTGAGGCTTCGTATGCTTTTTTAGCCCTGTTTTGAAACTGCGCCAGCATCCAGAATCGAAGGAATCCGCAAGCAAGTAATATAGGTATTGTCGCGGTGCAAACGAGCGCCAGTTTCCAACCGATGGAGGCAGACAGCACGATAGCGGCTACCAGAGTTGTTGTGACAACAAGGATCGTCCCGAGAGTCGTGCCGCTCATGCCAGCCAAATGGGTTGTTTCTGTTGAAAGAAACGAAGTCAGGGCGCCGGCAGAGTTCTCTTCCTTGTCGAAGAAAGCGATATCCTGACGGAGCATAGTCCGGAAAGCTTGATCCCTTGCTCGATGTATTAACCGCTCGGAACAGTGTGCAAACGCTATGCCTTGACCGCAGAATGCAAGAAACTGAACAATGGCCAACATGAGGTACATTAGGGACCAGAAATTGGCATCGTGTCTAAGCTTTCCATACATACTGGGAGGTAAGGACAACGCCAGGATCGACTTGGCGAAAAAGACTGCTTGGGTGGGGTTTCCGCCTCCGGCAATGATGGAGAAGACCAGACCGACCAACATAAGATGAGCCTCCTTCCTATTGAAGCTGCCGACGACTTTGATCAAAGTCCACAGTGAATAATGGCTTCCGGGATTCGCTGCCCTTCTCTGCAATACCACACTAGATATGGATTTCTCGGAGGTAGTACGGTCTAGCTTGTTCCGAATGTTGGCATCATCAGGGTCAATCTGAAAAGGGGCCTCCTTTCCTACGGAGACCGACTTGTCTAGCTGCTCCTCTGTCTCGTCAGAGGCTACTTTCTCCAATGCGTTCCTCTCTTCCTTCATTGCAGATATTCGTTGTGCTTCAACAAGGTTGTAGTATGCAGACCTTTTCTCCAATAACTCATCGTGACTTCCCTGCTCTACGATACGTCCTTGAGACATCACGACGATGTTGTTAGCTGTCTTGATAGTTGAAAGGCGGTGGGCGATAACTATAGTAGTTCTGCCCTGCGCCGCTACATCAAGCGCTGCCTGTACAACTCCCTCGGATTTGGTATCCAATGCGGAAGTAGCCTCGTCAAGTAGGAGAATCTTTGGATCGCTTACCATAGCTCGGGCAATGGCAATACGTTGCTTTTGACCACCTGAAAGTAGGAAGCCGCGCTCTCCCACGTTAGTTTCGTAGCCTTCGGGAAGGCCCAAGACGAAGTCATGGGCGTTGGCCATTTTTGCGGCATGAATAATAAGCTCCTTTTGCTTTTCAGCATCGGCGAACTCATATTTCGTGCCAATGAGTCCATGGCGAATATTACCAAAGATGGTAGTGCCGAATAGTGTTGGCTCTTGACTGACTAAGGAGATCTGCTGCCTCATCCACCGCAGGTTCAACTTTGAAATATCATGACCGTCGAGATACACGTGACCACCAACTGGGTCATAGAAACGTTCGACAAGTCCTACAATGGTAGACTTCCCGGATCCCGAAGCACCGACCAAAGCTGTCGTCTTCCCGGCAGGGACAACGAGACTAACGTCCTCCATGACTACCACCTCAGGCCTCGAGGGATAGATGTGCTTGATATTTTTCAGTTCGACTGTGCCTTCTACATGCTCAAGCTTCTCCCCAGCATCGTCCATGGGATCCAATGGCGAAATCCGATCAATGGTATTGAAAATCTTCCCGGCAGCAGCTACGCTAGTGGTGAACGCTTGAGCATTAGGAGCGACGTTGCCAAACGAGAAGGCTCCAATCATGATGGCCAACATGATAGTGAGCACATCCGAAAGACTCATAGCTCCCGCAACAAGGAACTTAGACCCTTGCCAGAAGGACAGCCCGTAATTCAAGTAGATAACTCCCATCATACCAGCAATCATACATGCCAGGACAATCTTGAGCTTGAGACCCCATTTTTCGGCTTCTTGTAGATGTACATTATACTGCTTCGCGAGTTTGTCTTGCGTACTAAAAGCTGTGGCGTTTCGGATCGAGCTGATCACCTCTTCTGCCACAGTTCCGCCCAAGGCATAAGATGCGAGAGATTGCTTATTATACTTGACGATGAAAGTGGAACCAGTTCCCATTATCGCAACGATGGCAAACACTGTTGAGGATAGGATTAGTGTAAGTTTCCAGTACTTGACGAACGCAATAATGAAGGCTGTGACGAATGTTGCAGTTGCAGTCAGCGTAAGAGCAATTTTTTCAGAAATGCCATCTTGTACCAGGTTCGTATCTGCAGTAATCCTTGTCGTAATCTCCCCAGCGCCTAGCTTGTCAAAAAAGGCAATGTTCTGACGCATAATGGCCGCCAGATACTGCTCTCGGATTTTCTGGGTAATATGTTCCCCAGTATAGATAAAGCCAACCGTACAGATATAGATGGTGACGAATTCTCCGATCGCTAAGTATACGAAGTATAAAGTCAGGCGAGAGATTGATGAAGTGAGGTGTGACGCCGGTTGGCTTCCGTTAAAGAAGTTTTGGAAAGTTCCCGCCAGCTGGCCGAAGATGACCTGTTATACTATCAGCCAGTATGCTTTAGATGAAGACCCTCAAAGGAACGCTTACCGTCATAAGAGGCATAACAGCACCTCCAATAATGGCACATATTGCACTAATAACTATAATCAAGAGATCATTCCTTGTCGCATATCGGTACAGAGTTCTGTAGGTAACTGTGACCGGTGGAATGTCCAATTGCCTTTTCACAACGTCCCTCTCGTGTGGTGGGAGATGGGCATATGCCTCTTCCCCATCCTTGACCTCTCCAACCTTTACTATCCGTGAGTCAAGTTTCTCTATTCCGGTGACATCTTCGGATGAAGATCCGGACGAGTGTTGATCCAGCTCCTGTTTCTCTCCCACGACTTCATCGAGGGCTGACGACCGGTCATTAGTCGAGCCCGGCACTGATGGCTTTTCCATGTTCAGGTCCACTTCTCGTGCCGCATGGCTAAGGTCTCCGCCGGTGGAATCCATGGCGGACCGAGGTTCCAAATGCCAGCCAGCTTTTATATGCTCAGCGACTATTAGAGCGTTTGACTGATTATGGTACAGATTATTGGGAATATCCAATCCTCGAGGAAGGTCTAAAGTCTGCCTAGTTGAGCTTTAGGAGGGGTCCCCGTCGATACTTGTAGACCTGCCGTGGGATGGCAAGACTTATCAGTCAACGAAGGAGGCGTTAGCTTGACGCTTCGGACTGTCAGGGATGTAGCGATGGTAGAACAATATGGAATGTGAAGTACGAAGAACATTATGATTGGAGGCGTCGTATTTAATCATGGCATTTCGTTGCGACATTACCTTAGCGAATTAGTACTTTCGTATACACGGAAACAATGTCATCCGGCAAGCGAAACGAGTCTCTTCGGCTCTCGGTGATAGTAACCCGATGGGGCCGAGGGCCCATCGGTAAGGCATCCCCAAGCCCAAAGCACCTTAACCTTAAATCAAAGCACAAAACGGTCTGACTGGCCTGTTCGGCTCCTCGTCTACGCCATTGTCCAGGCAATCCCATATAGGGTGCGAACGTGTTTAAAACATGTTTTTTGACTACCTTCTTTAGGCTAGCTCAAAGCGTGTTTTATACATGTTTTTTGAAGGAGGTTTTAAACACAGGGGTGGTATATATTTATAGTAGCAAATTAATAGGGGGTTAATTGGCCTGCAGGTTGACCCCTTCACCATGTAAAGGAAGCTCCAAAAGCACCTGGCCGTCGATGACGCTATCCAAATACTCGTTGAGGATATCCAGGATGAGGCCATGATCTTATGACAGTGACGGCACTGAACAGTAGCAAGCCTTCCAGGTATGATTATCTGCTGGAAGTTATCGACGACGAGCTGGTTCAAAGGCCTTCCGCCACGTTGCGGAGGCATTGCTGGAGGTAGAGGGGTAGGGGTCTGCAAGCAGGTTAGCTAGTAGAACGGACGACAGCGAGGTGGCGACAGCAGGGTAATCCTTCAATCAATGACCCTTGTATGCTTAGATAATAAATAGCCAAAAAAGCGAAGCAAAAAAGCCGCTAAGAGGTATTATACACGTTTTTTGTAGAAAAAACGGTTTTATTCGTTCCCTAATCCCATATATATTGCGAGCAAAGCTGAGGAATAGTGGTATTAAAGTTACTCTTCTATTGCGATGTGATTGAAGTGCTCTGTACACAAGTGGATCTAACAGAACCCTCAACCTGCCTAACCGAGATGATTACACTGCATTCATGCCGGGTTTGGTGTCTTTGGCGGTGAAGTAAGTACAGTCAATCCCCATACAGTCATTACTATCGAGTCAAGGCGTCCCGTGTCCCTGTCCGTTGCTGCCTGCGATCATGCGCGATCCGAGAAGAGTGGACCTTTGAAATGGGGCATGAGTCATAGTACGGAGTAGAGATTAGACTGAAGGTTCTTAACTCCGAGTTATGATGATTGCCTGACTCCGAACAGATATAGGATATCACGTGACTCTGCACCAAAGACGGGATCTTCCATTCCCGCTAATTCGCTAAGCGAGAACCCTCCACCCACACAATCCGCCCTAACCACCCGACTTTGATCCCCCACGACAGCATCAACGCCAACACAGTCACGATGCCTGTAAGAACTCTCCGTCCTGCCGTTTGCAATTGTCATTTCTAGCGATATACTGACGCTATCTGCTACGTCCTAGTCCCACAAGTCCTTCCGCACCAAGCAGAAGCTTGCAAAAGCGCAAAAGCAAAACCGTCCCATCCCTCAGTGGATTCGTCTACGAACGGGAAACACAATCCGGTAGGCCCTCTTTACCGTTTGCTATACTCCAGAGTTCTGGCAGCGACATACATAAACATCAGGATACCGAGAAAGAAACACAGCTAACGACATCTGGTGTGGTTTAGATACAACGCAAAGCGAAGACATTGGCGCAAGACTCGTATCGGTATCTAGACGACTCGCCGGAGAGGGGGCTGCATCGATTCTTGATCTGGTATTCTGGTCTTGTGGGGATATTGATTCGGCTGGTGGGGGATGTATGCGAGGAAGGTAGAAATGCATAGGAAGGGGTGGTACTAAGGGATCGGTGTCATGTACAAGCTGCAGCTTGCGAATGCTTTTCAATGAGATCAGGTCACGAAACCAAATCAGCATGGCTGCGGAACTCATATTGTGCCTTGAATCGAAAATACACCGTGCATTGAGGGCCTGTAGAAAAGATGAGACGTGGGCTTAACCGTGCAAGCCTAACTGTCAATTCCGTGTCGGACCACATCCAAGCATAATATATTAACAGGTTGTCGTATGTAGAGAGTATTGTTTGAAGGCTGTAAATATCGCTGAGTCTAGGCGGCGATCAGCGGCCATATCCCATTTCACTGTAGCGTCTGTCACGAGAAAGAGCAGTGTGTTTGAAAGACACTACCTTTCATTTACTAGGTATCTACGTGAGACGCAACCGTTGATTTGACGCCTCCATATTTCCATACTTAGAGTATGGATTCATAACGCACCAGCGTGCACAAAAGCCAACATAGGAAAGATAATCACTCTCTGAACGCCAGGCAGGTCCGTGACTCATAACCGCCGATGCATAACAGAGACCTCAAAAATTGCCGTTGGATGTACCATGGAACGGCCGACTTTGTAGTTTCGTGCATGATAACACATTTAGCGGCTGGGTTGAACAGTTAGCATTAGACCGCCGACAAAGCTTCGACGAGATAAGAGCTTACTCCTCCGCCCACTCATTTTCACGACGAATCTGGTCCTCCTCTTCTGGGGTGAAATCGTTCTGAATGTTGAAAGTCTTACGGATCTCCTCAGGTGACTTGCCCTTGATCATGTTGGCAACAGTCTTGCATCCAACATCAAGGAGCGCCTTAATATCAAGGTAGTTGGCCGCCTAAGTAACAGCGAGAGTTAGCTTTGAACAGGCAGTTTTGGAACATCGTTGACGTACCAAGATGATCTCGAACAACATTTCTTGGTCAACCTGCATGAACTTCTGATCCCATTCATCAATGTCGGTAGTCTTCTTACGGGAGTCGGAATCATCGTCGGTAGTCGCTGGAGGATCAGCACGGTGATGGGTGCACCATTCGATAACCTTGTTCAGAACGGCCTCGTTGACCTGTAATGCCAGGTTAGCTCAGTACCATGAGGTTGTAGGTATCTGGGATCGACCTACGTTCGGGATAGGAATAGCCTCGCCGACAGTCTGGTCTCCAATATCCTCCATCATGTTCTTGATGAGGATCGAACGCTCAGCTACTTCACGCTCTATAGCCCGTGTTAGTAGGCGACAGTCTGATGCCATGGACGGCGGCGGTTGACACTGAGAACTTACCAACTGAGATCTCGGCATTGTCCTGGCTGGTGAGCTTGATTATCTGGGATCCAGACATGATGCTGATTGTCAATATTCTTTATGATTGGCGTTTAAGTTGGAGATCGCAGATGAAGGGGGAAGAAGTAAGGCAAGAGTCGTGGTTGTGTTCTTGGTTGTGGAGGAGGATGTGGACGATGCTGAAAAAAGAGCTTGATAAGTAGGCGTGGGTGAAAGTGATTGGCGTTAAGGAGGAAGGATGTTGTAGTTTGCTTCATGTTGGTGAATGTGATGACTGATATGTTAAAGCAGCGGTCCTTCGGTCCAGCACTTAGCGCTCCCGAAAGTGGGATAGCGTATTGTAAGCGAGTGACAAGGACGGATTCATCCAAGTTCCGCAGCAAATCACAGTATTGTTGGTGAATGTTATCACGCATTTGGCCTGGTGAACAATGTATGGGAGGCGTCACTCTCTTCCCACTATTCTAGCGTCAATACTTTCGTTCCTTTGTGTTTGAATTGAAACGTTTGCTTGCTGCTTTAGTGAAGTGAATATGGCTGCAGCCTGCAGCCTGGTTCTGGTTGAGAGGGCTAGCTGTCATTAAACTGGACCTTTATGTGTTGTGCAGTGGAACAGATTGGGGGGAAACAAATGTGAACATTTACTCTCTCTGCATGAGTGAGGTTTGTTGTAAGATCCTTGCATCGACAATCATTTCTTGATGGACAAGCCAGCAATCGTACCGGACTTGATAGGTAGGTTTGGGGGAAGGCGCAGCTTTAGGAATCCGTTCTTTGAGATCGGACAAGTTGACCAGCATTCTCTGGCGTAAGGTATCCTAAAACAACCGTCTCGATCGGAGGTTTCTCGCTTGAGAAGCCTGCGGATGCTCCCGATACCAGATCTACGAGTACAGGACAACCGCCAACTATGGAAATCTGTTTTTCATCGAAGAGGGCAGGTGATTGATTTTATGAACCTACTGAGAGCAACAGCACTTCCACCCACAGCGGCCGCAAAGCTCGACACTTTTCTCTACAGATATATCAAGTTGGTTGCTACGCGTTTGATGACTCTCTGTTGTGGCTAGTGAAAGAGAATTGCATAGCCATTTCGATGGAGGTAATCTGAATTCGAAGTAATGAAGCTTGTTGGTTTTTATTGAGAAGCTCTCTCAAGCATGTTCAACTTTCATCCCCGTCTGCTCGTCGACGAACGTTCTACTATCGCATTCATGCAAGGATCGTCACTCTGAGACTTGAGACGTGATTGGTGCACACGGCTCAATGAGTGCAGGGCATCGAGTAGAAACAATGAATGTCTTATTACCAATGCTTCCACAAAGACTAAAAAAATACTTTGTTCCTGACTATATAATTGTGCTTCGACATAGAAAGAACAATGGCCTTGTTGCTTTCACGACATTATAGCTCACAGTCATAGTCATCTTCAAGCATAACGGAACTAAGGCTCCCGGTTTGTGTTCTTAAGAAAGGAGTAGAAGGGGTGGCTTTGTCACATGGATAACAAGCTTTGGATATGGTTATACTGCAGGCAGGAATATAAAATGTCTGAATGTCTGTCTGTCCATTGTCCATTGAATAAGAGAAACTCGGACCGCCTTGATTCAATCCACTCAACAACTACAAGAGTAGCCTCGATTGACTTTTCCAAAAAGCACCTTCAAGAGTCTCCACCTTCGTCAACTAATCGATACTTCAAGAACCTAAAATGCCACAAATAGACACAGCAGCTCGCCTTACCGCAGTAGGCACGACTCCACCAAACACTCCGACCGACAGTTCTGGTCCCATCCTTTCCGGGACCTGCAATGTCGAGGCTGCTCTGCAGAGACTGGAGCAGATGTGTACATCCCCAAGACGCCCTTTGCGATTCGAACCGCATTGCAAGGGCATCTACCAACACAACGGTCAAACTCGGACGAGACCAGGTGAGGAGTTCCGTGATTCTAACCCCCCGCCGGAGATCTGGGCATCATATATGAGGATAAAAAGCAACATGGATTCGTATAGGGACCGTCTACGAGTTGATCTCTTCATTGAGAACCACGCTTTCTGGGCCGCGGACTTAGACAACGAGACTCTCGATCACGGATCTGGATTGAGTTGATGAAGCCTATAACAATCATGGCTTTGGCCGGCAGGAACTCAGGCGCTGGCGACTCTCGAGTACCGTCAAACACGGTCCCCTAGCTAAGACGCCGATGCAGAACCCTGTATTCTTACTGATGCATCAAATGCTAATCTACAGACAGAACAGTTATGTATCTGTGTCTGTGGCGTTCAATATTTTGGAAGACCATCAGAAGCAAGTAAATAAATATAGCTTAATAGTCTATTCTCGGATTCGTGAGGTCGGCGGTCTAGATTACCCCTAGAGTTGTTGATAGCAAAGGGTTTTCTTTCCATCAATCTTATCGTTCTAAGTCTTCACTGTAGACGAAGCTTTGTGACCTCCTTCTTTTCATCTAAAGTTCCTATCCAGATGTAGTGTCCTGTCACACCGCATACCTTGAGTACATTGCTGCAGCCCTGGAATTCCCCTGCTTTCTTTCTTTGATGTTATGCTGGATAAAAGTCTACGTTGACGCATTGGACCATGGTAATAACCTTTACTCCGTTTGTAAGAACTTGACGGATCTTCTATATTGTGATCTGAATTTTGATTGGCAAACTTATACCGACAGACTTTGTTCAGCGTCAGGGGCTGCAGGGAGGCCGTCCATCCAGCAAAGGATGAGGCCTATTACATGAAAGGTGTTGATTTCTAATTTCAAAATATTCTGGGGCCTTCCAGTTTCGTTGATTCACTGTTGGAGGCTCGGATCCAATACAAAGGGAAGGGCGCTGGAATATACGTTAGAGACCCGATGCTGTGATCATTGTGAAAAAGCGATCCTTATAAATGCCCTGAAACCATATTAGAGCGTAGCGATTGAGATATCGGCTCCTGACTGACTCCTTTCATTGCTGGCTTCAGGCCGCTTAAGCTTCAATTCCCATTCACCAGGAGGGATCGAAAGTCAGTAAACAACAGCCCGATAGCAAGGTACGCCAGGTTAGTTGTCGAACTCTTTGGCGGGTTTTGCTGTGGCAATGCATGATCAATCAGCTCCATATGTCTTTTTTGTCCAACTGTTCATATCGCGCAAGCTTCGCAAATGGACTTGAGACAACAGCTTCTCTCTAGTCTCTACAGAGTTCCTACATCCCCTGGTGATTGGGGCGCGCGATGACGTCGGGTTTTGGCGCGTACCGGTATCCAACGCGTTCCACATCTCGGGCTCAAAGAGCTGACGACGACGTTTATACGAGTATCGGCTGTCGCTCCGGTACATGGTGCGTTCAGTCTGAAGTACCATAGTCGCACAATCTGTCTCTACGTAATCCAGTTCTAGAGACTTGATATGATTTTTCTTTGATACGCCAATTTCCCATAACCTCTGGTCATCTTAAGGAACAGACTCGAACACTCCTACAATGTAATTATCGTAGATCGATCCCGTCTCCAAAACATGGCATCTTGACGAATCAAAATGCTTTACTCTACCTAAATTGAGATCTTGGTAAAATGTGGAGGCGGGCCTATCTTCTGTTACTGTTGGTGAGACTCTACTTCGCCGTCTCACCAAGCTACATCCATCCGGACGAGAACTTCCAGGGTCCCGAGGTCATTGCTGGTAAGCCATCCAGTCCCCTTCCTGAACCGGATCTTGAGCCAGGCGTTACAAGCTCGTAATGTATGAGCGCACTTTGCATGTATCAGCAGTGAGCTAAAGCTGGAGCTTCATCGCAAATTCCTGATCTCTTACCACCACTCAGCTAATCACTCGAAATCTTCAGGCGAAATCTTCTCCTTCCCGCATCACAAAACATGGGAGTTCACATCCGACCATCCTGTACGGAGTGTCTTCCCACTGTGGCCCGTATATGGCCTCCCCATGATCGTGCTTCGATGGGTATGGACAGAGACCGGGAAAGAGGAGGTAGCTCCCAAGATCATATACTACACCATGCGAATCCTCATGTTCATCCTTAGCTTCGTACTGGAAGACTGGGCGATATATGAGCTTGTCCAGTCCCCTCGGCAGCGAAGATTGGCCGTGATATTGGTGGCTTCGTCGTACGTTACATGGACGTACCAAACCCACATGTTCTCGAATTCGATTGAGACGTTGGTTGTGGCATGGAGCCTGGTTATGATACAGAGGATTCTGGATAACAAGGTCTTGCGCGTCCCACATCTCTATCCCTTTAGAGCCAAGATTAACTCCCCTTCAGCACCGCTCCTCTATCGTATCCTCCGCCCTTCTCGGCTCCCTCCTCACCTTCGGCACCTTTACCCGCATCACCTTCCCCGCCTTTCTCATCGCCCCAGGGCTGTACCTGTTCCCCCACTTCCTCCGCAAACCCTTCTCACTCCTTGCGCTCACCCTCACCACCGCTATCGCCACCGCCCTCGCCATAGTAATAGACACGAGCTTCTACGCCCCCCCCAGCCCCTCGAGCACAATCGTCCATCAGATCCTGTCGCACCCCATCATCATCCCCTTAAACTCCCTCCTCTACAACACTTCCAAGTCTAACCTCTCCCATCACGGCCTCCACCCCCTCTATACACACTTCTTCGTTTCCCTTCCCCTTCTCCTCGGTCCTGCCCTACTCCTCCTAATCCCCCTGCGCTTCTCTCTATCCAAACTTCCCCTCCTCTCCGCCCTCACAGGCACAGCCCTCCTCTCCCTAATCCCCCACCAAGAACCCCGCTTCCTCCTCCCCGCCATCCCTCTCATCCTCTCTTCTATCACGCTCCCCAAATCCTTCACCCTCCGCCGCTCGTTCCTAGCATCTTGGGTCCTTTTCAACGCATTCTTGGGCATCCTGATGGGGGTATACCATCAAGGCGGTGTCGTGCCCGCACAACTCTGGCTCGGGCAGCAACAACAGCGGAACGGTGTCTTCACAGGTGGCGAAGAGGCCTTCTGGTGGCGGACATACAGCCCCCCAATATGGCTACTCGACGGCAACAACCTAGCCGAACAAAAAGCCTTGAAGACAGTCGACATGATGGGCACCGAAGTCTCAGCGCTGAAAACACAAATTTTAAGCAGCCTTGGCAAATGCGGCGAGGGCAAGACAGCAGCACTAGTAGCGCCATGGTCCAGCACCGAAATCGACAAGTGGAGGGCCAGCGCAAGAACAAGTGCAGGGGGGGAGAACGAACTGGAGCTCGAGGAGATGTGGAGGTATGAGCGGCATTTGAACCTGGATGATTTGGATTTTGGGGGGGACGGGGTTTGGGGGACGTTGAGGAGGGTGGTGGGGAGGAAGGGGTTGGTGGTTTGGAAGGTTGGGAGGTGGTGTGGGGGGTGAGGTGGGGCTGGGGATGGGAGTGGGGTTTGGGGGTTAGGTTAGGATAGAATGGACGGATGGTGCGGTGGTGGTGATGGGATGGGATGGGAGTTGTGGGTGCTTTGGGGGTTGTAAGGATACTTTTGGAAGACGGGGGGTTGCTGTATTTGAGGAGTATGTCGCTGATAGCAGGGATTCTTGCCATTAAGTTGAAAGATCCTCCATGCAGGATTGGTGGAGCTTTGAGAAAATACAAGCGGTAATCAGCGCAGATGTTCCACAGCCATTTTCATGCCCAGTCCCGATCCAGCGCTTGCGGGCCCCTCGAAAACGCGCGAGGAGGTCAAGGACGAAGCGGGCATGAAGGCTGCAGCTGAGAAGTTGATCACTGTTTGCATTCACGAATCCCTCTCGCCTTACACTAATGCTAGCACGTAAGCGCATGCCTTGTGCACGCTTTTTCGAACCATTAAAGTAGATGACACGGTCGCTCTCACTCTAGGTTTCCCACGTGTCTTATCTTCAGAAGGAGTTCAGAGCCTTAGCGTGCATGTAGCTACATGGAACTTGTGCTTCGAAATACGAAAATTAAGTAAAAGCCCCATCTCAGTTCTCATCGCCATCGTCAGGCTGGTCGAAGAGGAAGTTCGCGGCTAGCTCTTCGTTCTTGTCGCATGCAAAGTAGGCCTGGATGACCAGGTCGCGCTCAAATCCTAGGAGGCAGAGCTGGTGGTTGTTAGAAAATGGGAACAAGGGTGTTGTGGGTATAGATTATACTTACTCTCTCGATTGCCGCTCTCTCGTCCTCGGTGACACTGATCTCCTGTGCTCCCGGTGGCATCGGCGCGTCTCCGTCTGCATCCTCACTCAATAGCTGCAAAAATTGATCCGGATTCTGCCCAATCAGCTGTGCAAGTTGCGGGTTACCCGCGCCCACTTGCTGCAAAATCGGCTCTAACATCCGCGGTTGGGTTTGCACGATCTCGCGTAATTGTCGGAACTGGGGGTTGTTCCGGAGGAAATCAAGATTGCCGAGACCGCCGGCTGCGGTTCCTGCTCCTTCAGTACCAGCGCCGGCACCAAGGCCCGCAAGCCCTGCGGCGGCGGTGGAAGCTGCGCCGCGGGGACGACCTGCTGCCCCGCCAGCTCCGCCACGGTTGGCTTGAGCGGCGGCTTCAAAGAGGTTGATGGGTTGGTCGCCTTCGGCAGATGGGCCTGCTGGAGTAGGGGTGGTACTGGCAGCTGGTTGTGCGGCGGGGGTGGTGGCAGCACCTGTACCGCCGACTGCGCCTCCTCGAGCTTGCCGTTGTTCTTGTTGGATATTCTCAGGGATACCCTATAAGTAGTCAGTAAGCTATGCATAGTCAGAGAATGTCCTATCGATACTGACATTAAGAAGGTACTCCACAGCACGGTCTGGGTTGAAAAACGCCGCCCTCATAGCTCGGTCGATATCTGCCCTCGGGAAACCCATGCTCTCCATATTCGCGATTGCAGCATCTCTTTGTGCACCAAGGGTAAGAGCTGATGGGTCACTGAAGTTTCCTCCATCTCTGCCGGTTGACGCTGCGGGGGCAGGTGATGGTGTGGCTGGAGCATTTGATGTTGTACTTGATGCAGGGCCGGGAGCCGCTGGTGGAGCAGGTGTAGAGGCGGCGGCAGGGGCAGGTGTTGAGGGAGCTTTGGCGGTGGAGGCACCTGCCGAGCTGGCAGGGGCTGCTTTGGGCTGTTTCCCAGATTAGAATATAGACGCATGGTTCGAGAGATTTTAGGCATCGTACCTTCGACGTCATACAAACTATGAACCCTTTTTCTTCGATATGGTATGACTCAACGGTATTTGAATCTTGTAATATCTTGCCTGATGAAGGGGGGAAACCGGTCAGCATATTTCTTCACCAGAAAGTTTCGACTTCCTATAAGTTCCATCACTTCCTTCTGCGTGGTTTGTACGCACCAGAGTAAATGAGCTTCTGCGTGCTTGCCTCCCATCCTTTCTCTTTTGTAATCTTCTCCTTGACTCCTCCGATCTGTTCAGCGATACCAGCAGTCAGCAAAGTTGAGGCGTCCACCGTACTGCTTCGATGACTCTTGGAGGTAAGTTCGCGGGTATTGAATGCGTACCGTCTCGGAAGGCTCAGCTTCAATAACAAATTTCTGCTGCTTCAGATCCTGGAGTCGATAAGAGTTCAGTATAAGATCGACGTAGCCTGTACCCGGTTTTTAGATTACCTTGAAAGTGAGCTTCATGTTGCCCCACTGCTTGCTCCGAGAGTCGGAACGGTAGAGTCGCTGAGATAGAAGACCAATAGATATGTTGGCAGTAGATTGTCAAGGACTTAATGAGCGTTCAGTCTGCGACGTTGGATCGATATAATGATAGCGGCGTACGATAAATGTGGGTGTTAGTGATGTTGAAGACGAAGGGCCGTGAATGTGATGATCCAAATGTGGCGGCCAAGCGGCAGCGGCTAACCTCAACAGGCCACAGTGAATCCACATGAGGGTGACTGTGTTTTCACTTCCAACGAATACTCGCGGTATCAAGTGAGCTTTGTGTGAATGCTAGATGTCGAATGCCTGACTCTATGTGATATGGCCATTGTCGCAGCACTCTGAGCAGAACAAGCCCGCGCAGTAGGACTCCGACGTCAGATGTTTGATCCCTGCATGTACTGAAGCTTCTTCGTACCAACGATTCCTGCATATGAAGCCCGGAGAACATCAAGAGAGTATAACAAGTGTCTCTGTTTCTCTATTCTAGGGGGGGTTTTCCCTCGTCTTCTTCGACAGTCCGAATGTTCCTTTTGAGGAACATTGTCTGTCTGGCGCCTGTGCTCTCACTCCATGCAGAATGACTTGCAAGTTTTGCGTGTTCAATTATTAGGATTGGCTATTGTCAACCGACATACTGATACATATCGTTGGGTGTTGATGGGCCATCTGGTAGCATCGTCTCGGTTGGAACAATGTACGTCTTCAATCTACAAGTGCAAGGCAATGGATGTGCGAGGTTAGTGTCAATGTTTCTCGTCTCTCTCCGACATTCTGGGCATGATCTACCCAAGCTTGCTTTAAAGGCTCTTCAAAAGGGGTTTCCATTATCGAGTATTTCCCAATTGCGTGAAGAGTGTTAGTGTTCATGATGCGTTGCATTCGTAATGCATTCTTACCTTTGCCAAGGATTCTGGAAGAAGACATTTTGGATCCTCTCTTGACTTTGCACGCTCACTTTCTCAAAATTTACGGAGGCCTAAGCTTTCAGAACCCACAGGCAAGTAAATGTGAGATGACGTTCAATTGATCGGGTCTGGACGTTGCTACTTTTCGCCTACTTCTTTTTGGCGGCTTTCGGGCTCTATGAATGCCTACAGCATCCCGGACGAAGGTGCTCTTTTGATAAGAGCAAGGGAAACCCTTCAATTGTGGGATCAACCAACACACTCGTTTTCTTTTCGGATTGCTAACCACTTCAGACTGTTTACCCAAATAGTTGGATGTTCCAATATTAGATTCCTGGTACCCACCTTACCTTGACGTATCGATTGATGTTTAAAGTATCAAAACGTGGCGCAATGTCTTGCCGGAGAGGCCAACCGTTGGGCTTCTTCTTCATGAGGCTCTTTTTGCCGGGGAGCAACTGGAGAAGGCATGTTTCACTCATATCTGACGAACGAAGACAACATGCCCATTAGAACCAAGCCAGTCCCGGTTTCCTGCTCTCTCTCCTACTCGCAACCCTACCCTACAATATAATTCGTAGTGACTTGTAGTGACTGTTTTCTGATTGGGTCTTATTTCGGATGATTTGCTGCATGGATGACGATCTCGGTTCCGGACTGCTGGAAACGATCGAATCTACTAGTCCTTCCGTATTCCGTACTGTACCGTACTTTCTCGTTAGTATCTACCTTATCTATTCTTTTCTATCCGCCTTACGGGCCAAAGCCCCCGCCCGCGGCCGTTGATGGAAAGACGCCGTGACGCCTTGTCGCGTTACCGTGATTCGCTCATCCTTGCCTGCATCAGCTGAACCCCCCGGCCCCCGGTCTTCGCGTTCTCAGGAGCAAAACATGGCATCACGCATCTCGTAAACACGATTGCGGTTGGGCCGGGAAAAACACGCTCATCCTAATTGTCTCTTCTCCTCGTCTCTGCTGGATTAATCGCTCGACTCCCTCGCTGTTCCCCAGATCACACGGTCACCGTCAAATCCCAATCAGTCGGATTGTATACATATTCCCCATGTGACACGACATCATCATCGTTGCCAAATATAGTCGATTGTTGATCACAAAGCCTATCTTGCGATCTTACGATCTTACCTTTACTTGACCTTCTAGCCTCGTATGACCCGAATTGATCTTCTGGCCATTGAACACCCGTCCCTATGTAGGAAGAGTGTACGAGCGCACATCACATGAATACTACTGCATATCCTCTGACACAAACACCCTCACACTTCATTTCGGACGCGTTTGAGTCTGACCAACACACCTTGTCCATTTTCTCCTCGAATCTTTCATCCATTGGTCTTCTGATTATATCTGCCGCTGGCCAATGATCGGCCAGCCAATTCGTCCTCAGTCAATCGCCAACACTGCTTTCGAGCTTACCGACTTGAACGCCACAGCGAGCTATATCACTGCCATCTGTCCTCGCCGGCTCTTGCCTGTGGAGGTAGTAGCGTGATCGCTTCGATCAACCCGGCGATAGCGAGGAAGATAGGCACTGGATCTCACTCGAGATCGTGGATCACGACGCGGTGGAGCCTTGTTGCTAGAAGAACTGGTGGGTCGAGAAGATAGATACATGATGGAATACCATCCTATTGCCCCGAGAAGCACGAACCCAAGGGCCGCGACTCCAACACGCACGACCCCCATACGTCTCCCCTTACGGATCATAACCGGCATTGCCCTCGTATTGACTATAGCCACCACAGTTCTTATCATCGCTTTGGCAGTGTTTCTTGCTACTGGGCCTTCCAGGCCGTATGCCCTTTCAATAGTGGCAGCCACGAGTCAAGTCGTATCATTCTGCACTCTTTGTTTCCTCGCCGTCGGTTATGCTTGTCAAGAGGATAACCCCCAATCGAATGGCAAGTTCAGGTGGGAGCAGAGGCGGTACTGCTTCATTCTTGGCTTCGGCGTACTACCATCAACATTAGCTGGCGTGCTTGTCGCGGCTACCCTAGGATGGAGCAAGGGTAGCCTAACTGAGGCGTCGGGACGGATCTTGGGACGAACAACCGCAGCGTATCTTACCATTGCTTTTGTCATCTGGGGTCTCAATATCTTGACGCAAGCCTTCTTCTATGCTTGGTTATCTATTCCAAAAAAGCCGGCTCCTGAGGATGCGCCAATGCCTTTGATTAGCACTCCGGAGGTGCCATCAGAAATGGCCGAGCAGACTCGGCCAGCTACATCGACCACGGTTCAGTCGAATCCATTCCAAGGGTCGGAATACTCGGCACCACCTTCTTTAGTAGCCTCGGAAGGTACCACTTCTCAACGCTCCTCCCTGTCCACAGTACGACGACCTTCGCTATCCAGGACCAAGCTGGTCGGCCGCCAACACTCTTTCCCACGCCATTCCAAGAACTCTTCCTCTGACAGCCCATCATCAAGTCGAGTCTCCCAAGACGAAGCCTTCGACTCCTGGGACACATCCGGGGTCGGCCCCCACATCCGAGAAACAGTCCTCCACTCCTCCCCCTCAACAATGAAAGTCCCCATCCTCGAGCCCATCCCCGGAAGCCGCTCGCCCTCCCCGGCAAAAGCCCTCGAAGGCCCGTTCTTCCAACACAGCCCCCCCGAAAGCTCCCCCCCAAGTCCCCTCCCCCAGCCAACATTCTCGCGACCAACCTCACCCCGATCCCCGTCCAGCGAGGACCACATCCACCCCCTATTCCGAACCTGCAGCCCCACACCTCCGCCCACCGCCTCCTCCGGCACCGTCGTCACCGCCGCCCCCAGCGCCGGCCAGATCATCGACGAAAGAATCCTCCGCCGCATGCGCTCTGGCAGTCTCCCCTCGAGCCCCAGCCCCATGGTACGCTCCGAGAGTTTCGACCGCTTCCTTACTTCGAGGAACCCTACTTCACCAAATCTAGGCCTGGGTCTGAACAGCAGGCCCTCTACATCGCCTAGGGAAAATACATAGGAACTATTAATAGCATGAAATTTTTTACGAGCGCACGCATATGACTCTCAATAGCATTTGGTATGATAGATGGGAATGGGCATCAAATCCTCACGGACGGAAAACAGGGTTGGGCGAGGAGGCGGTCGTTACTATTGTTGTCATCTTCGCTGGGCTGGAAAAAGTGAATGAACGGTTTGATCCAATCGTGTGGTGTTGTGTTGTGTAGAACGAAAGAAGAAAAAAATATTCACATCTCACAACAATCTCAATAGAAACCCAACACATAAATATCAGCTACCCTTATTGATGCAAAACCCTCCTAGCGTCCCAATCCGCCTTCGACACACATTAAAACTCTCAAATATCTTTGCTCGTCCTTTCTTCCTCTTTCTCCTTGCTCTTTGCACCGAAGACACCAGATATCAGAGATAGCGACAGCGACAGCGAGACTTTTACTTACACTTACCCTTACACTTACACTTACACTTGCTCGTCCTTTCTTCCTCTTTCTCCTTGCCCTTTGCACCGAAGACACCAGATATCAGAGATAGCGACAGCGACAGCGACAGCGAGACTTTTACTTACCCTTACACTTACCCTTACACTTACACTTACACTTACCCTTACACTTACCTATTTACACACCAGCAGTGACGACGAGGTCGCAGGACCGCAATCTCGTTAGTGAGAAGATACCTTGTAAGTGACAGAAGTGTGTTTTGGAGCCATCCGAGCCGTTTTCTTTCGAGTTTTCAACCTCGTTTGGAGACATTGGCTGTGGCTCGACTGCCCCTTTTCGTCTGTTACGACTTTTCTAGAATTGCAACACAGCTCTCGCATCTCTGATGCCTCTCCTATGTCACCCGCAAAAAAGAAGCTAGAAGCTGGTAGCCCATGTGTCTGGCTCTTGAAAAAGGGGGCTTTTCAGTTCCCGTACCTTTCATACCTCTCCTATCTCATCACACACAAGCCATTAGCCCACATGTCTGGTTCCTCAGGAGTCCTTTTGCTTTCACATGTATCTCACATCCCATCCCAGAACGCAAGCCATCAGCCCCACCTCTCTGCCTCCTAAAGATGACATCTTTACCCCTTCCTACATCTCACATCCCACCTCAAACCCAGGCTACTAGTCCATCAATCTAACTCCTCAAGCAGAACATGCCTCCCAAGCGAAAGGCCAGCGAGGCTTCTTCTGTGGCTGGTCCGCAGAAGAAGCCTCGAACGGCGAAAGTGCCTACCGAGGCTTTCCATATGAGCACGAGGCGGGGCGCCAAGTCGGCTGTGGTGGCTCCGGCTGTGGTGGCTCCGGCTGTGGTGGCTCCTGTGGCGGCTCCTGTTGTCGTTCCCTTGGTGGCTCCGGTCGTGGCTCCGGCTGTCGTGGCTCCTGTGGCGGCTCCTGTCGTCGCTCCTGTCGTGGCTCCGGCTGTCGTGGCTCCGGTCGTGGAGGCGGCGGAGGCGGATGAGGGAGGTGAGGAGGTGGAAGACGGGGTGGAGGACGGGGGCGAGGAGGCCGAGGGCCTCGTCGAGGAGCCGGAGGCTCCACAAGGGCGAGTCACTCGCGGGCAGGCGAGTGGCGGCGCTCCTGCCGGTCCTGCCGTTCCTGCCGCACCAAAGCCGAGGACGTCAACTGTCTACCGGCCTGCCAAGGACAACGAAAAGGCCCAGGCCATCTGGGCCAGAATGGCGGAGCTGAAGAAGTCGTTTCGCGTGGTCGCTCGGGTGGTGAGGCCGGCGCTGAATGACATGGGGAACCGCACCATGAGGCAGCTAAAAGCGGGCGAGACCTACCATGAGCAGCGTCCGGAGTTTGAGGAGGTGCAGGCGGAGTTGGACCGGCGTTTGGAGGAGGAGATTGCTAGGATCAACGCGCTGTACGACCAGAAGATTGAGAAGACGGAGCGAGAAACGGCAGCGACGAAGCATAACTTCGAGAATGATTACCAGGTATGTATTGAAACACTCCACAGCAAGCCGTTGAGATAGTAGCTAACTCCCCTCCAGCAAAAATTTGACGCCGCTAGGCAGAGAGCTTACGTTTGCATCGACAGCGGTCTCAATTTCTTAGACGCCGACCCAGACTATGACCAGACCCGCCAGGCCATCGAGAACTCACTCCGCGACCACAACCCCAACCCTAAACCCCACTACACCGAAAAATCCGACGTCCTCGCGCTGGTCGACGAGGACTCATCCGAGCGCTTCAAACTCGATGCAGCCCAGCACCTCCGCATAGACCAAGACGAGGTTGACGACCACGCCCGCCATGTACGTTCGCGCAACGCAGTATTGCGCCAGCTTGAAGCAGGGAAACAGCCCGGATCAGCGTCTCGACGTCCTAATTACAAGGTCACCAAGCCTGGCTATACCAAATACTCACGCACAGCGGCCGGAAAGAAGCAGATTGCCGAGGCAAAGGAGCGGAGAGAGAGGGCTGCGTTGGAGCAAGCTGAGCAGGCTCAGCAGACCCAGCAGACCCAGCAGGCTGAGGAGACTGAGGAGACTGAGGAGACTGAGCAGGCCGAGCAAGCCGAGCAGACCGAGCAGACCGAGCAGGCCGAGTAAGAGAGATTGTCGATGTACTTGTGATTTTGGGCGTTATAGGGCTTTTACTTGTGATTTTTACATTCCCCCCCCCTTGTCGTCTAGGGAGTTCTGGGGCGTATTGGATATCAAGGACCACTCGGGAAGATTTTACACTCCGCGCTTTTAGAGCCGAATCCAGCTGGACTGGAAACGGGCCTCTTTTGTTCTCTGGATTAGCTTTCTCTCGCTCATACTGTAGATAGATGGAAACCAAAAAAAAACTTGTACATACGGGAATACTGTGTGCCACCGTGGAGTTGTATCAGTGTTACCTCGAACAAATCCAATTTGAAAATAATGTCCACGGACACAACTGCCTAATAAAGATAAAAAGCTTCTAAATCTGAACTTTGTCTTTCGTGGGATGGCCTAGAAAGGTATATATCCAAACATAAGACATCCTCCAATCAACAAGCGTGGTTGGATGGCAGTTTGGCCGTGAGCGCTCATGATGAGGTCTTTCCACCACACGGGCCATCAGCAGAGCTAGCCCAGAGCAAGATGAGAAGGAGAGGATCATGTGAAGTGTATCTGGGAATTCCTCCAGGTCATGTTGGTTGTGCCGACGGTTTTCTACCTTTTTGCGAGTTCTTCTCCAAGTTTTCCTGGGGATAAGAATCCTTGAGAAGAAAATCCAGAAATGCAAAAGGGTCTCAAGTACATCATTTTCTCGACGTCGTTTTGTTTGTACATTTCTACAAGGAGATACTTCAGGGTTCTTAGGTACATTGTATTCTCGAAGCTGTTCTGGACATACAAACCTTTGAGAGAAAGCCAAGAGGTCTTGGGTACATTCCTCCCCATAGGTCTATGTTTTCTCAAAGCTTTCAGGTGTACGAATCTTCAAAGGGAGATGAGAAGGGGTTTCAGATAGATTGTTTTCTCGAAGCTCTTCTAGGCGTGCAAATCCTCGAGGAGGGATTAAAAAGAGTCATAGGTGCATCTGTCGCTCGAAGCTCTTCTGGTTGTGCTCATTGGGAACTTCGATAGACTTTGTAAAAATGGAGATAAGTACGGATTCGAATGCAATATTTGATGACCGCTTTAGGGCTCTCCACCGCACAGGCCATCCTTAGGGCTAGCCCTGAAGCCTGGGTCATCCGGATGAGTCATCTAGACCCTTATCGGCGACTCCAATTCCGATGTCCCGCCCAGAAATTGCCCCACGGTTAAGGTATGACTGCATATGCTCTCATATTAGAAACTACAAAATTCTATAAAACAGGGCGGATTGCTCCACATACTTCTGTTCTGACCCACTGATTTCCGGCAACCCGTTCTCGTCCTTCCCCTCTTCAGTTCTATCCTCCCTAATCATCTGTTCTCAATTCCACAAAGCCATCTTACCCCACTGTCATCTACACCATGGCTGTCCGCGCCCAATTTGAGAACTCCAACGAGTACGTTCTTCCCCTTCCGTTTCCCCCAGCAAAGCCTTGTGTTAATTCTGTACACAGGGTCGGTGTGTTCGCCACTCTCACAAATGCCTATGCTGTCGTTGCGATTGGCGCCTCGGAGAACTTTTACAGGTCTGTGATGTCCCGCTCGTTGAACGCTCTGGGAAGGGGCGAAGTCTCGTTTCCATTGAAGGATATGGTGGAGGGTTCGGGGCATGGATCTGGGAGTGCTTTGGGGGGACTGCACGGCAAAAGGCTGACTGAGGGACTGCAGTGTGTTTGAAGCGGAGTTGCAAGATGTGATACCCATATGCCATGCTACAATTGCGGGAACGAGGATTGTGGGGAGATTAACGGCGGGGTGAGTGCTTGTACCTCTGGAATACCGCTTTCAGTCCTACGTCCTACTTGTGCCCTCTCACAATGAGCCATCCTTTCCCTCTCACCTTCCATCTTTTGGCCAATGTACAGGGTGACTGATTCGAACCAATCCGGAATCTCAGAAATCGCAAAGGTCTCCTAGTCCCCACCTCAACAACCGACCAAGAACTCCAACACCTCCGAAATTCCATTCCAGACGAAGTCAAAATCCAGCGAATCGAAGAGAGATTATCCGCCCTCGGCAACGTAATATGCTGTAACGACCACGTCGCCCTTGTCCACCCAGACCTCGAGCGAGAAACGGAAGAGATGTAAGCCCGCTTCCTACAGCCTCTACCCAACCACCGCCATCCAACCCTCAACTAACAAACCACCCCCAGCGTCGCCGACGTCCTCGGCGTCGAAGTCTTCCGCCAAACCATCGCCGACAATGTCCTCACCGGCTCCTACATGGCCCTTAGCAACCAGGGCGGCCTCGTGCACCCGAAAACCAGCATCCAAGACCAAGATGAGCTCTCTTCCCTACTGCAAGTCCCCCTCGTAGCCGGCTCAGTGAACCGAGGCAGCTCGGTAGTAGGCGCGGGAATGGTGGTGAACGATTGGATGGCGGTGACGGGGCTGGACACGACGGCGACGGAGCTGAGCGTGATGGAGAGTGTGTTTAGGCTGGGGGAGGGTATGGGGCCGGGGAGCATTAATACGGTTAATAAGGATACGATGGTGGAGTCGTTTTATTAAAGGTGTTTGGAGAGGGGATCTTTGGAAATCTACCTTGACCTCTTACCTTACTCACTCAAATCCAAAACTCCCCCCCCCAAACTTCTCATTTCTTCATCCTCAACGCAATAACCACATAATCAAAGCTCCTCATGGCACAATCAAAGCATCCAGCCACACACATCATCCCCGTATCGCACACCCTGAATTCACCAACAAGAATATCCATTATTCCTCTACCAAAAACCTCCCAAACCCCCAATACCATCCGGAAAGGGTCCTCTTGCTCCTTATTCTCTCCTTCAACTGCGAGACAAAGGTATCTACAATCAACACCGTGCCAAAACGCCCACGCTTGCCCGTTCGTCGTACTTTCCTTACTGCGTGTATAATACCAAGCCTCCAAATGTCATCAAAGCTCACACAGCGAGCGCCCATGGATCCGGGAACCGTTAAACATCACCCATTTTCTTATCTCCCTCCGCGCCGCCTTCATCCCCGCCCCCCTCCCCATTCCCCTTCCCCCTCGCCATTTCGAAAATCTTGCCCCACCCGCCCTTCCCCTTTCCCCCACCCCCACTCCCGCCCCCACCCTTCTCCCCTCTAATCAGACTCTCATCCTCCGCATACTCCCTCTTCCCCTCCACCCTGCGTGTCAAAAATAGTGTCGCCTCCCGTCCTTGCTTTTCCCTGATACGCTCAATCTCGTTCTGATACGCGGTCTCGTAAATGTTGATCTCGACCGCGCCGGGAGATTCGCTTACGGCGGGAGGCTCGGGGGGCTGGTCGCTGCCACAGGGGCCAATGGCGAGGAATAGGTGTTCGTCCAGCGGGTTTCGGGCGTGGCCTTTGCCGCTGTGGGGGTCTTTCTGGGATAGGGGGGGATGCGCCGGATGGGAGGGTGAGTGGGGTTGATGGTCGGAGGGTTGGGCGTTCAAGATGCGTTTGGGGGGTGTAGGTGTTGAGGGGGGGTTGGTGCCGTGCTGGGCTGGGTCTTCCGAGTTGGTCTTTTCGAGCAGCTGCTCTTTCGAGAATGAAACGGCACTGTCTTTCTTCTCAGGATGGGTCTTTTCGTGGAAAGAATCCACGTTGATGTCCCGGTGTACCCCTTCGGAAGCGAGAACCTTCTCGATCGGATTTCGGTCATCGGTATCAAGGCTCCGTGCCTTGTGGGGGGTTGGGATCTCGTTCGGTGTCACGATGCTCATTGGAGGCTGAACTATTCTTGATTCGCGGCCCAGTATCCTATCCATGTGTGGAGGTCTTTTGTGCGCAATGCTGTTCTTGAATCTCTTTACAGCTTTCATCTATAGCGCTTTAGAAAAGTTTTCATCGTTTTCTGGACAATACGTACGAGTACGACTATATTGCCAAGGTTTCCTGTTATGGCGTTGTTTTTTTCTGCTTCTGTGGGAGGTTCAACCAAGTCTGCCGTGTTCTCTTCTGCTGATAGTAGGGGATCGAGGCCGTTTTTGGTGACCCATTGGTGCTCCTTTAGCTTGATTAGCTAGGAGTTTCATGCCGTCAACACCATGCTTACCCGGAGCTCGGACATGGTTATTCGCTTCGAAGGATCTTTTTCTAGCAGCCTGTGCATGAGATCCTTTAAATCATTTGGACAATCTGGCGCCAGATCCACCGGATCGTTCTTAATAGCCTCATATAGTTGTAAGACCCCAGCTCTTTCAAAGGGTATTTGACCAAAACGTAAACAGTACAATGTAACTCCCATGGACCAAATGTCAGCGGCTCTACCAGAGATGTCGCCGTGCTTCGCAACACATAGCTCTGGTGGAAGAAAAGCAGGTGATCCAGCAGATTTTGCCGTTTTCATCTCCGATTTTTTTTCGAACATCTCTGATACACCGAAATCAGAGATTTTGAGAACGTCATCCTCTGTCAAAAGTAGATTGTCCGGCTTGATATCCCGATGTACAACGCCTTGAGCATGTAAATATTCAATGCCTAAAATCAAATCTCGGAACCAACATCTGCAAATTTCATCGTCATACGGGTCTGCCTTTTCGTCCATGCCTACCTTCATGACTACACCCTTTTTGCACATTTCCAGAACCATATAAAGAGAGTCCTCTTCCGGATCGTCCAATACCTCAATCAGTGAGACCAAATTATCATGGTTAAGCTTCTTCATAATTGCGATCTCTTCTTTGATTAGGAAGAGAGGATTGCCGTCCTCTTCCTGTTCGTGAACGTCGGACGCTGAATGCCGGTGCATTGGCAAGCCAAAGCCCATGTTTGAACCCAGATGGCCTGTCCTTCGCGCTGCATGCGGCCTTCGTAGTATATTGGACTGGGCACGCTTTCGTAACCGCGACTTTGAAAACTCTTTCACAGCCTAGTCACAATTGATCAGCGACATTATTTCCGCAAAGCCAAGACCGTCTAGCAGCTCCAACTCATCGGGTGTTTGGTGCGTATCAAAGACACCGTCCAAGATTCCTTACAAATTCATTGCCATGCTGATCTACTGCAAGGTGAACAGCTCCGTAAGAGCCCCTCCCTATCTCTTGCTTGATGTTGTATTGATTGATCCTATGGATTGCCCCACCATCATCTTCACTATTCGCATACTCCGAATGTGCATGCAGAGTCTCCTTGATCTGTCTGACACTTGAGTGTTTACGGCGATGATGTCGCAAAGGGCTTTCGTAGGCGGGAGAGGACCTGTCAGGTTAGACCATACTTTAGTTAACGACTAGTATCAGAGAACCAGGTCTCTTCCCATACATATGTCTTATGTTTGGCGGTCGACCACCGTCTGTAGGACGAGGTATGTCGAGCTCGATTCCACGGGAAAGTGGGATCCCCACCTTCGCAGCCTTTTCATCGACAGAGTCCTCTTTCTCAAGGGTCGGAGCCATTCTACAGCAGCACGTTCCTGAACGCTGGTTGAATCGTGCAATTGCCGAACGAGATTGCTATAGAAGCTTGTAAAAGTTTCTGAAGGTTGCCATTTACGTCCGTAGAGGGAGGGAGCTGTTATCGATATGTCCGCCAAAAGACTTGGCATCAAGGCTATTCTTTCCCCTCATGAGGATCGACGATACGGCCAACGGCAACGACACTCTTTCGTAGAATTGGCTGATTCCTGCCAAATGGTGGTTTACTCCTTCTATGTCTTCGACCGACATGGTAAGTGTGGGCTCATACTTTTCCGTGGTCTTGCTGATCTCGATTTCCAGCGGAATGTATCTACAAGAAGAAGTGGGCACCAAGGCCTACCAGTTCAACAACTAAGGCGATTCAATCCAATGGAGTTGCAGATGGCGGTTCGCAATCTAAAACTCTCAGCGCTGAAGATGACGCCAAATTGATTTATGGAACTATCTTCTCATTGAGGAATATGGTAAGGAAACTGGGAGGCCCAGAGGACAAGTAAGCGACCCCTTTTGATAGATCAAGTTTGCTGTTCAGTCTGATGACCGGAACATCTGAAGTTTCATATCGTACCGTACGGGTCACTACAAATTGCATTACTACGAGACTCCTACATCGCTAAAGTTCGTCATGGTCACGGATACAAAGACGAATAACCTGAGGATCGTCTTGCACCAGATCTATGTTAGTCTGTATGTGGAATACGGTGGGTCATAGGCATTCAAAACTCTGTAAAGTACATATTGGAATGACTGATTTCGTTCAAGTGGTTAAGAATCCTCTATCCCCAGTGGAGCACCCAGGAGGCCTTGGTATGAACTGCGAGCTATTCGAGCTGGGAGTTGAGCAATTTGTTGTGAGTGGCCATAAGTTGAAAGATGTCATGAGTTGACTCGATGACTCGGTGCTAATCGTGCTTCGTCAGGCTGCTTCCCTTCAGAATTAACTGTTATTTCCTGTTACAAACTTGACGTCATGGTGCAAAGCCCCTTCCCAGCGGTATCTGCGAGGCACTGGTACACGATGATAAGATTGAAGGGCTCAGACCAACTTAGAGCAACAGTCTCGGGTCATACAGACCACTAGTCATTGACAGCACTCCTCCACTGGTCCATCCTGCTCTGTAGGTTCAAGTATGAAGAATCTGGTAACCTGTCCGTGCCGAATTTCAAAGCTCTTTATTACGCGAAAATTTCGTCTTGAGCGGCCTCACATTGTTAATGGGGGAATTGCTATCAGAATTTGTTGATCATGGACAGCCATTCATGGAGGATAGCAGCAGCTTACGGATCTAGGCTGTTGCCTTGCGAATAGTACGCCGAGAGAGCCGTCGCGCGTCTCTGCTGGATAATCATATCAGTCCGGAGAGTTAGATTTTGATCTTCCGAACCTGACTACTGGTAGTCAGCGCTGTTACCAACGCTCTCACTTCACTTACGTGATCATCAACGAGGAAACGCAAAATACTGCAGGACAACGAGAACATTTTGCACCTGGTATAGGCTGGATGAAAAAGTAGTGAATATTGGTGAAGGCGAGCGGCAATTCCGCAGCTTGACTGGCAAAAATTTGGCCCTGTTTCAATTTTTCTTCATTTTCCTGTGCTCGATCAAAGCTCTGCAGAGACGGGGGCAGCCTATATTTTTGAGGAGGTAAGACGGACTGAATCGTTGCGCCGCAATGAGGCCCAATGATCCCTTATTTGGTGATCTGGTTCACTGGGTTAGGAAGAGTCACTATCAAGAGCAAGATGAGCGAAGAGTAGCGGGTGTGAGAGCCTCGTCTTCAAAACAATTACCTTGGTATCGGGAGATGTCTTCAAACGAGAGACTGTAAGGCCCATAGCGTAGATAACCGGCTTCATCCTAAAAGACGTGTGCACAAAGAGCGGTAATGTTTCGCCGGAGCCCTTATCCAATGGTAGCTCTGCCAGCATGTCTTCACTCTCTTACATCTAATTATACACGATCAGTTGTCCGACGCCCTAGTCTCTACAGACGGTGTATCTGGGCATGATGCAGAAACGGCATTGCCAAGACATTGAACACCCAACCAGTTATCAAATCAGAGTTTTACATAACTGTGAGTTTGGTGTATGAAACTGTGGAAGTCCCCGTGGTCCCTTCAAACGCACGAATCGATAAGCTCCATAGTGGACGAAACAGAGGAAGCTTAGCTCGCCGGGGGGGAACAAGGCAATCATGATAGCTCGAAGCTAAAGACTGTGGAGACGGATGCCTCAAAAAGACTCTTTCAACTACTTCATCAAGACCGCCAAGGCCATGCTTCGTCGATTAATGCGAGCGAGAGCATCAAGTAGTCCATACTGCCCTTGATTAGGCAGTTTGGTCCTCTACGCTCCTGTATGTTGGACTTAGTCTCCTGGTGTTGACCTATGCCAATCCAGCCTCTAGCCGGAGGGCGATATCGAACCGTTATGCGTGCCTTGAGGACGGCCTAGCCGAGTGGCATCTCGGGATCGACGTTTGCGCTTCAGCTGTGCAAGGTATGGGGTGACCGTTGAGAGAGGGATTACTAGCTTGCACAGCACATCCACTACTGCACACAGTTTGGCGGACAGCATGACAATGGGCGGACAACGAAGGACACCAGCTGCTTTGGTACTGAAAGTAGACCAGCAGCCCAAACACTTTAAGGTAAGACGGACTTGCGCACGCCAAGGGAAGCGGGAGGAGGAAGCTTCGGATCTTGATCAATTGGTTACTTGTACCTCACTTGCACCTCACTTGCATCATCAACATGCCGCTTCTTTCTCGGTTGTACGCTGTCGTAACCGTGATGTAGTACATGCATGGTGTCTCCCACAATTGAAACATAGATCGTTATCTGATAGATTGCATGTGCTGCAGCAAGATGCAGTTCGTCTGTCCAGTAGGGAGTGCACGTGTGTTGAAGCAAGCCAGAACGCCATCGAGATATCTGCATCCTTTATCTCCAACGCTTCATGCTGGTTGACGCAGTCAAGACTGCTAACCAAGATATGTATTGTATGAGGGATTAACGTACGCCAGTAGAAAGCCGCCCAAACCCCAGGTCGAGTACTGCTTTAGTCTGGTTCAATGCAAGCCTGTTGACCGCGGGGCAGGATAGGCAGGATAGGCAGGATAGGCCCAGCTGGAAGGGCGATGTCCGACACCCAATTGAGACAATTGCCCTGGTACCCAGTTCGGGATTTAAGCAAATTCGAGGTTCAGGTGAGAGATCAAGGTAAGGTACTCCGTACCTAGCGGCATATCATTGATGATTGATCTTCGTACAGTCGTACAGGCATGGTGTGACGTAAACAAGGGACCCCCCTCATCTTTCACCACTTTTGTCTGGTGTGTTGCCTGAGGCAACTGGTGTGTACCTCGGTATCATCTGTTGCTTACTAATCCTTCCTTCCAGTCTGATTTGCCAATTTGCCCTCTCACTACGGAGTACCATACTGTCCCCTTACTACCTTACTGCCCCTCGTACAAAGAACAAAGGACAAACCTGCAACACTCAATTCGCTTTATTAGTCTACCTTACGGGACTCCAACATCACCCACCCCAAGCCTTTTAATCATCACCTTATTCCTGCTGCTTCCACTCGCACTTTAACACTATGTCTCGTGCAACCTTCTCCGGTCACGTTTGGGACGCCTTTCCCTGTGACCGCAACCAAGTATAGTAGCGCTGGGTTAATTTAGGGTCGAAATTGTTTGACCGCCCACAAAATCAAAACCTTCATCGACCCACCCCCCAGCTGCTCTCGCCAAGGACCCTCATTACCTGTGCTATCACCATCCAAACCCAGGACGTTTCGACGATATTGCCATGCTCATGTCTGTCCTCGAAGATTTCCGAGTGTCGCGCGCTCAATAACATTCAATTTTGGCCATCAACTGCCAGAAATCTCCCGAACCGACACCCAAAATCGCCTCCCCACCTTCACCGTCCAGTTAATAATCCACTTCTCGAATGCACTCTTTTCTCCAGTGACCCCTTTTCAAGTACTTAATATCCGTTATTTCGCCTCCCGATTTTCCTTCTAATTCAACAACGATACAACTGCGCAACCCAATTGCCGAGGCTGCCCAGGCGTGGTGGTTCAGGTCATTGCCTGTCCAGGCTTCACTGGAGAGTCTTCCCGTTCAGGACCCTTGCACGTGTCAAATCATCATAGCCACTTCAGCTTTCCAAGCTTGAAGATTGGAAGTTCAGGAAGCTCGGCCTACACAACTTCGAGAGCTCTGAATCTAACGCTCGCCATCTTCCCTTGCGAGGGAAACCTACACACATCATGATGAACGGACATAATACCACCACCTACCCCCAGCCGGCCCCAATCCCCACACCTTCTCCTACGATATCAACTGCATCTCTACCGTCTCAAGACGGGAAGGACGTTCATTCTACCCCGTCAATCCCGGAAGAGCCAGTCACAGGACGTAATACTGGGAGCGTTCCAGCTACTCCTAAGAAACCCACCATAACGCACCGCCTCACTCGCATGTTTTCGCAAGCCAAAGTTCCTGGAGACAAAGAAGCCAGGGAAAGCCGCCACTCGGACAACGGTGCATCCGATACCGACAGCAACGGCGGCCTAAGACCTTCAAATTTGAAGACACCTGCCAGACAATCCTCATACTCGGAGAAAAACCCCCAAACCTCTTCGGAATGGGGAAGGAGACCGAGCAGCGTGGGCATCAAGAAGGATCACAAAGACGCCGACCCAATTCTCAAGAGATTTGAAGTCTTTCCGGATGGAACCCACGAGCATACGTTGAAGAGCACGAAAAGACAAGAGAAACTGTCGGATATTGTGCGAGATATACTCGGCGGCAGGAAACGGGACGAGCACGTGGGTGCTGAACAACAACTATCCCTTGTCTCCAACTGGGTCGATCAATTGAAGAACGAACGGGAGAAGCTTGCAGCCGACAAGAAGGGAGGGCCAAATGCAACAGCAACTCTAGTTCAGAAATACGGGAAGTGCCAGGAGATCGTTGGGCGTGGTGCCTTCGGCATCGTTAGGGTTGCGCATAAAGCCGACCCGAAGGACTCAAAAGTCGAGCATCTCTACGCTGTTAAAGAGTTTCGCCGCAGACCTCAAGAGTCACCAAAGAAATACCAGAAGCGCCTCACGTCGGAATTCTGCATCTCATCGTCACTCCGTCACCCGAACATCATCCATACCCTCGACCTCTTGGAAGATGCGAAGGGCGACTACTGCGAAGTCATGGAATTTTGTGCCGGTGGGGACCTGTATACGCTTGTACTGGCAGCAGGAAAGCTTGAGGTTCTGGAGGCCGACTGCTACTTTAAGCAGCTGATGTGCGGTGTCGAGTACTTGCACGAAATGGGTGTCGCTCACCGTGATCTCAAGCCGGAGAACCTGCTGCTGACCACCCACGGGTCTCTCAAAATTACCGACTTTGGTAACGGAGAGTGTTTCCGGATGGCCTGGGAAAAAGAGGCACACATGACTGCTGGTCTCTGCGGCTCGGCCCCCTACATTGCTCCTGAAGAATATGTCGATAAGGAATTCGATCCCAGAGCTGTCGATGTATGGGCTACTGGCGTTATTTACATGGCTATGAGGACTGGTAGACATCTCTGGCGCGTGGCCAAGAAGGATGAAGATGAGTTCTTCGAAAGATACCTGGAGGGTAGACGTGATGAGGATGGCTATGGCCCCATCGAGACTTTGCACAGGGTATGTCATTCCGTTTTATTCAATTGTAGAATTCCTCTCTAACATGTTATTAGGCTCGCTGTCGGAATGTTATCTATTCGATACTTGACCCCAATCCGACGCGGCGAATTACAGCCTCACAAGTTCTGAAGTCGGAATGGGGCCGTGAGATAAAAATTTGCAAAGCGGCCCAGGAAGGCTTCTAACACACAGCGGAGGGGGATCGGGAAGTATTTAACGCCTTGGGCCTGATTCCACAAGGTAGTCCTGTCTTCGGAAAACTTGCTTTCGCGATTTCGCACTCTGTTCCCCTTCGTCTGCTACTTTGACGACTCAACGATTTTGCATGGCTTCGTTTCTTTCCACTTGCATTGCATACCCCATCGGTCATTTCAGAACCGGCAGTTGGCGTTTGGGGCTAGAAGAAGTTAGAGGGGTAGGGAGGCATATTGACAGCGAGATTTAGGACGCACAGCTGTCGTATGAGCCGTTTTTACAACATGGCTTGCATGATGATATCTGTCTTTGCAGATTTACTTGTATAAAATTCTATTTGGTCTACTGGGGCGGCTCTTGGTGCTTAGTAAATGAATATAAGAAGTCAATTGCTCGCATTCTGTCGATTTGCACAGTAATTGGAAGCTATGAACCCACAAAAGGATTATATTGTTATTGTGGTTTGGGAACGGACACGAGGATAATGAGATTTCGTAGTCTATGCCCGTTTTGGGAGACGCGTCTCTGCAGCATGCGGCAATATTGGTGATGCTCGCTCGGTTGGCTCATCAGCCTCAAAAAGGACGAATAGATTACTACGTAATTCACCATCCCGCCAGTCCACTCTTAAAACCCATCTTACAGACCTGTTCTTCTCTGCGCTGAAGCGGTGATCTCTACATCTCGATTCGTAGCTCTCTCTTTGCAAAGCCAACTGCATACAATGTCTTGGGCGGGTAGATCATCCTCAATCGAAATAGTGTCATGTTTGGGAAAGGCTGACAAGCTTTGTATAGGGTTCAAGAAGAATGTCAACCGGGCGACGACCCAGGTGATGATGAAGACTGGTAGGCATTCTTTGTCTTAGCTCTGCTATGTAATGGAGACGCAATGCGAGGGACGGGGCTCACTCAGTCGGGGCAGGGCATGTCGAGAAGACAAATGATCGAGATTATGAGGTCGAGGAGAGGTACGCCCTTATCGCTTTAGTATAAGAGCAAGGATCCAATATGGGAGAGCCGTGGCTAAATGGCGGTTTTCTCGAATAGGCGGTACCGCACGATGGAGTCTGCGGCAACCAGACTGCAAAAGGAAGCAAAGGGATATCTAGATTCGTTGCGAGGTCGACAATCCCATCACTAGGGAATCTACTCGATGCATGTTCTGACGTCAACCACAGCCATGACAGCCTCCCAAATGCGCATCGCAGAGACAATAGACGCCTTCTACGGCGACGCAGGCGCCAACGACGGCGTAAGCAGGAGCTACAAACAAGCCGTCGAAGACCTAGACGCCGAAACCATCAAAGCCCTAGATGGCCCATTCAGGTATACGACTTCCTTCCCCCCCCCCACCTAGCCCCCAGACCACAACTTCCAAAGCCTAACCCGCTTCTCACAGACAAACCGTGCTCGAACCCATCTCCCGCTTCTGCGCCTACTTCCCGGACATCAACGAATGCATCAAAAAACGCAACCACAAACTCCTCGACTACGACTCCACCCGCGCCCGCGTCAAGAAGCTCGTCGAAAAACCAGACAAAGACCCCACCAAACTGCCCCGCGCCGAGCGCGACTCCGAGCTCGCCCGCTCCGCCTACGAGTCCCTCAACGAGCAGCTGTACAACGAGATCCCGCAGCTGATTGACCTGCGCGTGCCGTATCTGGATCCGAGCTTCGAGGCGCTGGTCAAGATCCAGTTGCGGTTTTGCGCCGAGGCGTACTCGAGGATGGCGCAGGTGCAGCAGTTTTTGGATGCGGATACGAGGGAGGCGTATGCGCAGGGGGTGTTGGACCAGAGGGTGGAGGGGGTGTTGGGGGAGATTCGGGAGTTGAGTATTGCGGGGACTGTGTGAGGGTACGTTAGGAGGTGTAGGGGGAGGTTGGTTGTTGGTGGGGAAGCATTGGTGAGGGGAAAGGTGAACAGTGATTGCGAGGGCGTTTGGGTGGAGTTATCAAGCTGGTGGCAACAGATCTGTTCTTACGGGTGCATGTACCTTCACAATCGCAGAACAAAGAGCTCGAAAACCACAGGATCCAACCACGAGCTCTTTCAGCTACATGTCATCGCAAATCTCGATTCCCTTCAGGACATTATCATGTAGTGGCACTTCAGCAATTTCAGAGGCGCGAGACGCTCACCCTCTCAAGCAACACTGTCTATTCTACATCTCTACCGCTCTGCTCTAGCAAGAACACTCTCGCGCTTCCACAGAGCCATCGCTGTGCAAGCCCCGAAGTCTTTGAGAAGAAGCGAAGCGAAAGCTGTACGGCTCAATAGCCAAAAGCCAATATCCAACCCCCCTCCCCTTTTCCACAATTCCCTACTGCCAGTTTCGTGAGGTAAATCGACCTGCAAGCTGCAGGGGGGCTTTGGCAATGACGTGCGTGGGTGTTTCTGGCCATGGTGATATTATCGGAAGGAGTTGGTTTCGAAGTGTGAAGAGGGAGCTTGGGTATCTGATGGCGTGTGTGAGGACATGAGCAGGGAGCTGACAGTGAGAGCTGAGATTGAGCTTCGAGCTTTGTCAAAGGCTCCGGGTTTTCAGTCGTCAAGGCTATGCTAGCAAAGCCAAAGCTCCAAAGTAGCATTCAAATAATTTACAGAAGAATGGGAAATCTGCCTCTATTTCGTACAAAAGCTCCTAGGTAAAGGCTAAAGCGTCACGTGTAAAGGGTCGTTGAGTCCAAAGGGCTTGTTGCAATTGGGGCATTTCCTCGACCGCGACGTCATTCGTTCCTCGACACAGTCTTTGCAGAAGACGTGCCCGCATGTTTTAATGGCGGTGTCTTTGAATTTTATCCTGCAGACTGTGCAGATAGCCAGGGTCTAGAGATTTCAAAGGTTAGGGCACGGAAAGATTTAATTTGATAGGTGGCACTTACGCGAAGCATTTCGTATTCGCTGCTTTGGTTGCCCAAGCCTTTGGTTTTCCATGACTCCAAGCTCTTCTGCGTTTCTTCGACGCGAACCTTGAGCTGTTCGATTTCGACCTCAGCTTTTCTGTGTGCACTCGAGACCGTGCTTGCCGAGCTATCCTTGGCCAGAAGGGATTTCTTAAGGTCTTCAACTTGCGCTTTGAAGCCTTCAAGCACAATGTTTCGCTCATTGACGTGCTGTTGACAGGTACGATGCTGGTTGGTCATGGCCGTGAGTGACTCCTTGAGCTCCGCAACGTGTTTTTCCAGGTTTATATTGAGGGCACGAAATGACGCCTCTGAATCTTTAAGTTGCGAAACTATGTCGGAACTCTTAGAATTCTGTGCGCGAAGAGTTCTCACTTCTTGATCTCTGGCTTCCTTGGATTTCATGGCTGCGAAGTATTTTTGATCGGCTTTGGACTTTTCAGCCCCTAACCGTGTCACCTTTTCTTCCAGCGCGGACAAGTTGCTAAGTTTCTGAGATGCAAGCGTGGATGCCTTGGTGTATGCTGTGCCCATTGACTGAAGCTCCTGGCTTAACATCTTGTATTGCCGTTCCAGATTCGCGTATCTGCTGTGAAGCTCGTCCGCTGATAGATCCTCCAGAATGGACTCCGGACTTGCAACTCCGTTAGGTTGACCAATTTGTGCGCCTAGACGCTCGATCTGAGATTCTAATGCCTTGATGCGCTGTTCCTTGGCATTAGCAAGCTCTTTGATCTGTTCGATGGACGCCTTCTCTTGATTTTGACTCGCTTTTCGCATGGACACATCCGCGATTAATTCATCTCTGGCCGTCCGTATCCTTGCCAAATCGTTCTCAGCTTGAGCTAAATGAGCTTCTTTCTCTGCAAGAGCGGCCTGCGACTCGTTCTCTAATTGCAACCGGAAGGCAGTCCTTTCTGCCTGTAGCTTCTCAGCTTCTTCCCGAAGCTGGACGTTAGTAGCCTCCAGGTTGTTTATCCGCTTGATAACATCCTCGTGCTGAGACTTTAGATGTTTGAACAGGTCCGTACGGCTGTAATCTTCATCTGTCAAACGGGATAGTCGATTGTTCGATGTCATAACTTGAGTCGTAAGCTTCTTATTTTCCGCCTCAAGTGCTTCGATTTGTTCCTTTTGTTTGGCAGATGCAGCAACAGCCTCTTTTCGAGCTTCCTCAGCCTCAAACAGATCATCACCGTTTTCAGACTTGATGTTCATACTGTCATCCTGTCCACTCCCAGAACCTTCGTTACCACCTCCTAAGCCACTACCCAGTGCATTACCGCCCCCAAATATGGCCTGCTTTTCAAGCTTCGCTACAGTTGCACTTTTTGAACGATCGAGCCGCTTTTCTGCTAGCATATAACGTAGCGATGCTTTCTCCAGTCGGTCTATGTACTCGTCCCTTTCCAAGCGAGTTCTCTCCAGTTCTGTAATGTGACCCTTCTCAGCGGCAAGTAATTGGGCGATACGACCTTGAAGCTCCGAAACCTCAGGCGATGTCGCCGTCGACCTAGAGAAGAGCTCTGATATCGTAGACGATATTGCGGCGGATCTTGATTTGAGATGCTCGGAGAAAATTGGAAGATCGGCGGTTAGAAGCGTAGACGGAAATGCTTGAAAAGCTATAGGATTCTCCAATTGTCCGACCAAGATCTTCACTTCGTCAAGTAACTGCGTAGTCAATCTGCATAAGCACTATATCCCATAACAGTTGACTGATGAAAATATACTGACCTGGCAGAACCAAGCATCAATAATACGGAGATGATCATCGTGATATGCTGTGCGCTTTGTAAATTCATGTAACCGTTTCTCTGTGGTGTCCCGCTCCCTTTGAATCTCTTTCATTTGTCGTAATATTGCTTCTTTTGTAAACCGCTGAGGAAAATCTAGAATGTCAGCGCAATGTACCAAGCCAAGGTAGAAGATAGATTGCATGCTACCGATAGGCAAATTGAACGGTAATAGAGCCGTTGCAAGGCTTACCTCAAGGTCGTCCTTCCACGGCATATCTGCGTCTGGATGAGCTCTCGTGCCGTTGACGGAGGTAGCCTGCTTCTTAAGAGGGGGTGCAGAGGAATCATGATCATTAGAGGCTGGTCTCTTCCTTTCCTCCATCTTCAAAGAATCAGATGAAGAAAGGGAGACAGGATGACCTCCGACGAGGTTCATCAGTGCCACCAAACCTTAGTCAGGACTTTAGATCGTTTGAGTGTGTCTCTATTACAACAAAGACTCTCTGAACAGCGCTGTAAATGGAATTGCCGGTGCTGTTGGCCTTTGTTGACGAGGCATAAAGACAGGAGCAGCTTTTTCGAGGTGCAATCTTGCGAGTTGCGCCTTGTCCTAGCGGTACGGGGCTAGTTTAGCGGCGGCAGATCTTACAGTACAGTACCCCTCACAGATGAAGCCGTGGGGCCTCGTGCGGCTCTACTTGCAAGGTACCTTACAGACTTAATAATCAAAGTAAGAAGTCATCAACAATTGCCCAGTAAATTCAACCCAGGTGCAAGTGCTGGTTTCCAGGGCTACCAAACATGTTAGCACTGGGGAGCTCCGTGATCAGTATGCTCTACACATACCAATTCAGGTCTACCTCAACTGACTTCGATAAGACAAGTCGGGGAAGAAGTTTGCGCCCAAAGCTCCTGTTCGACGTCCGCCTGCTTTAAGTTCGGCACAGACCTCTGCCAGAACCAGTGTAGACAGGCAGATACTCTCTCAGACTCCCCAACCTCAATCTGAACGGCAACATGTCGCAGCCTCTCCCACACCTCCAGTATCTTATCCAACACCTGCTCCCTCTCAGCAGCAAATCGCCACTAAACGAACCTCGAATTTTCACGACGATAGTCCTACTTTAATCTCAACTCCTATTACACGAAAATCGCAACCTGAAAGCCTTCGAGCTGCCGCAGAGAAGCCTCCAGCTCAGATCAATCCGCGAAAACGCACGGCTGAGCCGCCCGATACCGCCAGCATACAAGCGCCAGTTGGTGACAGTTCGACGACCGAGCATACTCGGGATGTGGGGAGGCTATCTGGTGTGGCAGCTGTAGGAACCGTTGCGCAGGAGAACTTGAGCACTCCTCCCGTACACACTCCAGGGCCTCCAGCTATCACTTCAAATTCAACTAGTAGTACTGCTGCTGCGAGTATAGGGGCTCTCCAAGCTAATGTGAACCCACCAGCGACCAAGCGTCGAAGGGTAGAACAGCCCCAAACAAAGAACTCATCAACCCAATCATCAACACCTAAAGCCAGTGCCAATGTACCTCGGTCAACAACTGAGACCGACGCTGTTGTTTCAGAACCGTCAATTACCGCCGGACGAGGATATTTTTCTTCACGGTCTAGATCAAAACCGGATAAGGCGAAGAAGCCGACAAAGCCGAAAGTGTCGGCCAAAGCTAGGGGGAAACAACGCGCTGATGTTGCAACAGCTCCAAATGATGCGGATGCCACTCAGACAACCTCTGGTCCAGCGAACGCGGCTAGCCAGCCGCCCAAGGCAAAGAGGCCAAGGAAACCAGCAAAGGGAAAGGGTAGGCAAACCGCAGAAGAAGCAGCGGCTGAGGTTGTCGCGGACGCCACCCAAGGAACAGCCGGCAAGAAGAGAAATGTCCGAAGTCGACGCAAACGCTCTCCTACTCCTGAAGAAGCAGCTACAGAGACAATCATAGCTTCAGAAGTCAAAATGGTAGATCTCTGCAAGGACATGCGCAAGGGCAAGAAATCCAAAAGGGAACGAGAACTTCAGATTATGGAAGAAGCAGAAATTGCAAAGAAGAGGCAAAAGGAGTTGCATGACTTACTCGCTGCCGAAGAACCTGAGGCTCCAGACTCCAATCCCCAGGAAACAACCGATGAGAGATTGGAAAGATTGGCAAATGCGGGGACACGAGCTCAACCCGAAACAATTCTTGTCGACGGCGAGATTACAATCGACTACAACACCATGCAGATCGACCGCCACGCCAACGCCGCCGTTGAGCGACGCGCAGAACAACAAGAATCTGTCGAGGAGACCGACCTCTCACGCCGTGTCAATGCAGGCTCTTACATGAAGGTTGAACGAAGCGGCTCCTGGAACGAAGACGAAACTACCAAATTCTACGACGGCCTCGGCATGTTCGGCACCGATTTCGAAATGATCAGCAAATTGTTCCCCGGGCGCTCTCGCCGCAGCATCAAGCTCAAATTCTGCAAAGAAGAAAAAGCAGACTATCAAAGAATCAAAGAGACGCTCATGGGCGAGCGCATTCCCGTTGATATTGATGAGTTCTCGCGAGCCACGAATACGGTGTTTGATGATCCGAAGGAGCTGGAACGGGAGATCGAGGAGGATCGTAGGGCGTTGGAGCAGGATATGGCGGCTGAGAAGGAGGTGATGCAGGAGGCGGTGAGGAAGAGGGCCGAGGAGGCGAGGATTGAGGGCGAGGCGGTTGAGGGCGAGGGGGGTGCGAAGGAGAATGTGGGCAAGGCGAAGAAGGGAAAAAGGGAGAAGGCTGAGAGGAAACAGAAGGGGAAGCGTGGGAAAGCTCCACACGCTGGAGGTGAGGAGGTGGTGTTGGGGACGATTGAGGAGGGAGCGGTTCAGGGGCAGGTTGAGGTCGAGGTTGGGGCTTGATTCGTGGAAGACGAGATCATTGGCATCTGGGGCAGCATGGATGTTAGACGGTTGACGGCCGGAGTGAGAAACTCACCCGGGGTCCAGATGCCAATGGAGACATGGGCGATGATTGCCATTCTTCGATGAATGATTAGATGGCCTGTCTGACGTTGCTTAGGAACAGATCCGGGGTATTGATCATGATACAGAACTACATTAAACCCCCAACGCCTCAAGCCTCGCAGCAAGCAAGATCCACCCACCCCATTTTTCGCCAACCCACATTCCATCCCCAAGACTCCATACCATCTTTTCCCTCAAACCCCCATCCAAACCCCAAGTTCACTCACACCCACTCATCGTCTACTCGTCCCCCCAAACCCCGAACTCTCATGCCTCGTGCTCGAAAAGCTCGAACTACTGGACGCGCTCGGTCTCGCCCCGCCCCAACCCGAACTCCCCTCTCCATTATTATTCCCAAAGTACCCCCCCGTATTTCCCCACCCCTGGTTTCTCGTCTGGTTCTGTCTGTTGCTGGCGAGGTACCCCGCTGCAGCGCCCCCTAGGGTTCCGGTCCAGAAGCCTGGTCGCCAGCCTTCTTGGGCGGCTGCGGGAGCTGCTCGGGGACTTGAGCGCGAGGCTTTAGACTGTGGCGGTGGAGCGGAGGTGTATGGGGGTGGTGGATCATCGCCGCCGGGTCTCCATCCTCCTCCACCACCACCGCCGCCACCCCAGGGGAAGCCATTGCCTCCCGCTTGGCGCCTGGTGCCGTTAAGCCAGTCTTTGAGGAAGGCGGAATATACCATGAACCCCACCACCGTGATGAATAAACTCCAGAAGATTATAGCTGGCCAGTTGATATAGCCTTTGCCTTTATAGCCAGACCATACATTCCCCGCGCCCCTTCCATATTTCTCCTCCCCGGCCTCCGTAAGCAGTAATCTGTATTCCACCCCGCAACTACCCTTTAGCACATACGGATCACTACTCGATGAAAACCCCTCGCATATCACATCCGTAGAACCAAGCTTAAATTCAGAAGGCAAGTTAGCGGTGCACGTCCATTGGATATTCTCGTCGTCGTAGTCGGCGCCCTGGTTTTTGCAGCGCATGACGTCGACCTGGTAGAGGTCGGCGGCGTTGCCGCCGATGCATACTAGTTGCGGAACGGCGGAGACGCGGTTGTGAGTTGTTTTTAGATCTTTGCGGAGCGTGAGGGTTTTGACGTTGGAGAGCAGAATGGCGTCGGAGGAGGTGGGTTTACGGGCTGCTTGTGTCGCTGCCGCAAGGCTGAGGACGGTGAGGCAGAGGTGTGGGAGATGCATAGTGACGCCCAGGGGATTGCCTCCTTTACAACATGAAGGATCAAGAGAGATGGTCTTACCCAAGACAGTTACCGAACGGAATGGACAGGTGGTCTCTGATTGTTGAAAGTTTATTGAAGTGGCCATAGCTTCGGGACGTCATTGTCGGCAAGCGCGCCAGCCTTATGGGACCCTTGATGTTCAATCTCGAGCTCCCTAGAACAACGGCTTAGACCCATCTACCATGAGGGAACGAATAACCTTCGTTCACGGTGCGAATGATGTCTTCAAATTGGAACAGCTTCAGCTAGACAATGATACTCTTCATGTCGAGTCTTTGAAGGCTGCTCGAGAGGATCGATTGACGTTCGGCTTGCATGAGCTTCCTCAGGAGGTATCTTCATTCCATCTTGGCTAGCAGTTACCTATGGCGCTGACTTACACAGCTATGGCGAGTCCTGAAGCAATGCCACGAATTGCATATCCGATGGATCTCTTCTGCTCCTTATGCTTCTATAGCGCCTTTCGTTTCGAGGGCTTCCCCTGGCTTGCATGTATTTTTCACTCCGCAGAGAAATCGTTCGGCGTATGTAAGGATGAGCCTTAGTCTAATATTGAGATTATTGAGATATCAATACTGAGTCTTGAAGCGATCTGCTATGTCCTTTACTCCAAAAAGCTTTCGGAACCCATCTGAAATGCGCGTCACCTGAGGTAATATAGTCTATTGTAACATGTTAAAGAGCTTTACAAACCAAAAGGTGTAGGAGACCTTCACTAGCCTACCAATGATATCAGAACGCTTTTCTTCCTCTACAGCTTTTCAGTATTATACGCTCCTATCATCTTTAGAGGACTTCGTCACCTACATCCAGCAAAAGATATGCCAAGGTCAAGACAAAGGATGTCTTACCAAAGCAGCTGCCCTCCACAGGACGGACTACCTAGACATCGATTATGACACCATCTCTCAAGCTCTCGTGCTGACTACCTTTCATCACGCACCTCCAGACTCAGGAGTCTGGAACGAGCATATCTCAAAGCTTCCTGAATCGGCTAAAGTCGAAATAGGCGTTCTTGCGAATGAAAACCCCAACAACCCGGAAGAGCTCTCCCTCGGCGGCTTCCTCATCACAATCGGGGAAGACATCAAACCAAGTAATTTGTTCTCAACTCCTCCTCTTCTCACCTCCCACTAAGCTCCCTTTCGCAGACCCAACCCTCTTCTCCTTCCCATCCCGCCACCACCCTCTCCCGCCAGCCTCCAAATCCCCTATCCCCCAATTCTACACAACCACTTTCCCCCCACCCACCGGTCTCCACCCCACCCTCCGCCTCACCCTCCCCTCCCACCTCGTCCCACCCTCAGAATCCTGCGCCCTACACACCTACCTCACCCTCCCCTCCGCCCTCTTCATCGACAAATACCAGCTCTCCTCCCCCAACCTCCTCTCTTCCAAGAACCTCCGCGCCATCCGCTCTCTCTCAGGCGAAACCGACCTCGAGGCTCCAGACTGGGTAATCAGCAAATGGGGCAGCGCCATGCTGCTCGAACTAGCGCCGCCAGAGGACCCGTTCAGAGCCATCCAAAGACATCCCACGACAGCGCAGAATGCAGGAGGGCAATGGCACGCTGATATCCCGCTACACTTGCGTTATCTAGCTCCTGCGAAAGGCGGGATAGCGCAGCTGGAAGTGCCATGGCCTGTAGTGTTCTGGGCCTGCACCGCGGACGAGGGCACGAAGATGAACACGAACCCTTTCGATCGGGTCGATTTGGGTTATGAGAGTCTGTTTGGGGCGAGGACGATGTTTTACCATTTGCAGCCGAATGCTAGTGAGGCGGCGATGGGCGATGAGGTGGTGAGGCGGAGTGAGGCGGGGAGCGGGAAAGGAATGTTGGTGGAGAAACTGCAAGTTCCTGTTCTGGATCCTGAAGGGACGAGGTGGGTTGAGGGTGTAACGGTGGGGGTAGTGGTTTTGGGATGTTTGTGGGTTGGGTGGGTGTTAGTCGGGGTGGCGTTCAGGGGGTTCAGTGGACCTAGGTTAGGAGCGAATGGGAGAAGTTCGTGGAGCGAGAAGAAGAAGAAGCAGTAGGTGGGTTTGTTGGAGGGTGATGAAGGGGGTGGAGACGGTGGTGGAAAACTAGGTATATATTGATTCGAGGTCTGTGCTTAATTTATTCGTTAGTGGGAAGATGTAGGCAAGTTGGACGATGTCTAAGTTGGGTCTCTGAATTTCAAGAGATGTGATTTACTAATAAGTTGGATTAGAGCGGAGCAAGTTTCGGTGCTGAAGAATAAGCTTCCACCTTATGAAGAATAGTCCGTCAAACATTTAGATTGAGGGAATATGAGTTCGACTAGACTGCTCTATGGTGTAGTACATGGTGGTAAATCGTAGTACATGGCAATAGATTGAGCGATCAGAAAATCATCCATTATCGTTATTCCGGTAAATTCATTCCATCATCATGACGGTTTGCCGGTTCAGCAAATGACCCACCCCGTTTCGAGAGAACCATAGCCTGGTTGCCGGTGCCCTGCTTTAGAGGCTGATGGCACCATCACCCTCTCGAAGAAAGGAGCCTTGGTCGTCATCAGAAACACCAGACCAAGCCGAACGTACTGAACCGAAGATCTTCGGCTGAGTGATGACTAGATCATCGTAGGGGTTTTATGGGAGTCAAAGTGATAAAGAAGCACTCCTTATTGGGTATGATGCGTCTTTGGACGATTGAAGACAGATCGTTCGGGTGAAATTGTTTGAGCATTTCTGCGCAGCAGCGAGACAGGGAGCTTCTGAATAAGTTTGCGCATGCTCTTGACTTTTACTGGAACTAGATCAAACCAAAATCATATCGAGGGCTGGTCAAGCGGGGGGAAGATCGGATGAAGAGCGTAAACCGGCCCTTTCGAATCTTCTCCATCAAATAAAAGGAAGTTTTGAATCGGTTGTTCCCTTTGTCCCAAGACATTGATAACATCTTGCGCTAGTTGGCCTCCTAAGAATGCTGTGACTGGTGCAATCTCACTGCCCAGGTTTTGCAGAAAGCTGCGTAAGAACTCACTCCGTAGCGTTTCCGATGGAAGTTGTAATTCCTTGTGCTTTTCTGTTGCGAGGGTAGTGAATAGTTCAAGGTCTGCGTGTGAGTGCGAGGGTAGGGTGCCGGATATGCTTTGGAATTCCCATAGGGCTTTGAGACAGGTTAAGAGTGGTGGGATCTGGAGCTTACGTCTTCGAGAGCTCAGGTGTTCTGGTGGTATGGGAGAACTATTGGCAAGAATGATTGGCGAGTAGATCTCTCGCTTTGTAACCATTTCAACCAATTTTCCATGTTCTTTTTTCGTGCTGGTAGCTACTATTGATCTAGTTGCACTCTCTGCTTTAAGCACAGTGGGAATATTTGATTTCTCTCGCTCGATGACATATTCATGCTGGATGAGATCAGCGAATATGTATCCATAGAAGCCGTGGGTTCCAGAAGCGTAAAATGGCCTGTTACACAGTCGACACGCAGCATTGATGGTTGATAGTGTGGCTAGATCCAAGTCCGTTGCAATGATCATGTCAAAAGGCGCAAAGTACTCTGGCGGCTTCAATTTTATGTCTTCGGTATCAACGTGGAGTGAGACCCTCGGGTTAAGTTTCCCGATTTGAGTTGCTGAAGCTTCTGCACGCTGGGGCTCTTATTAGTACCTGAGACTCTACAAAACCTGCAAATCTTACATTTAAGCCAATAGACTGCTCTGAGATGAAAAACTGGGCACCAAGATCATCATCTACGACCGCTTGATCATCTTGTATCGTCAAAGACCCTATGCCCGCAAGGACCAGATTTTTGGCAATCTCATTCGCAAGAGCCTTCATGCGGATCAAGAGAATGTTCGCCGTTCGGAGCCTACAATTTCATTAGCATCCTACTCAAACATGCCAGAGGTGCGGACCAAGCACTTCTCTTGCGCCTTGACCCCCCATAAGCGGATCTGACGATCATACAGTGCTATCTCGTCTGTTTGCTTCAGCGTCAGCAACCAACACCAATTTCCCAGAAATTCCCCTTACCAGCACTGATGACTGGAGCTTGAGCTACCAACTGGCCTGATATGTTCCCATTGGATGAGGCTCCATTGGAAAGCTGAGTTACATTTGTGGGCTGGATATTACCGTCCATGTTCGATTGGGGGGGTATGAGGTGTGGAAATGATGGAGCTATGATCAAAGAGTGGATTCCAAGTTGAGAAGTGGTGAAAGAGCTCGAGCTGATACGAAGGGCAGCTGTAAGGTGGATGAGTTGTGCAGAAGAAGCTCAAGCTCAAACAAAGAACGACCAACGCGGTTTGGAGTTGCAGGGTTCCAGGAAGAATGACGTTCGGAGTTTTAAGGTATTCGGATGTAGCCGGTAGCGCCCTGCCTAACGGATCACGGTGGTACGGTACTCGTAAAGTACACAGTAAGGTACTGTATGTTCCTCTACATAGTAATGCCTCACCTACTCAACGACGCGGACGTTGTGGTTGTCACATTATCCGAATATCAAACTTGGTTGACTTGCACATTCATACCTTCGAATTGCTCGGCTTGATATCACTCATTCTTCATTTATCGGAACTGAGCACTTGCTGGCCAAGTACTTCATCCAAGTCAATGACCAGGCCTGTTGCTTTGTCTACTATGGTATGCTCGACCAACATGTCTGTTCTGATCGAACTGTGTAAATCGGAGCATATATGGATGTTCCACTAGCTTGTATCCACCCATCGCTGACTACCCGCAGTCTGGCAACTTTGACTTCCCTCCAGCGTCATACCATCACAACGCCCCTACCACCGAGGACGAAGCCGACGATTTCCGGCTTGTCCCACAACACCGAGTTCGAGACGTCTTGCGGTCTGAACGAGCTCGAAGGAACACCATGGAAGGGCATACTGCCGATGGTACGGGAGAGCGTCTTCGGAGACAAAGCGTGCAGCAATCAGCATTGCGAGAACAGTTTGCTCGGCGTCAGGCTGCTCAACCATCGCCTGGTGCCACCGTCTCAGCATCTGATACCCAGGCGCCGATCTCTGCTTTAAGGTCTCGGCCTCATGCAATACCGAATGAACGGCAAATACGTAACATTAGGCATCGGCACCTCGGGGAGGCAACGGTGCAAGGAAGCGTAGGCACCGTCCAAGAAGCTGTGGAGCGCCTGAATGAAGCAAGCTCCAACCTCAGCTCGTTACTCGATCGACCTATCCCTCGTATCGGATCCCCAGACACCAGTGCCAGAGAATACTCTGGTGAAGCTGAGGTTAACAGGAGACATGCCAAACGCAGAAAATTGGATTGTGATTCGTTAGCTGAGGGCTTCGAGGGATTTACTTACGGCTATCGTGGCCAGGTCGTGCCTGGGCCACTAAAGATGGAGATTGAAAGCTGCGATGGAGGGCTTCATGCCGATGCGGCGAGACATGGCAGAGAGTACTGGCCGGAGAACGTTCTACGCAATGATAAAAGCGTTTACTGCACGGATAGAAGCAAATGCAACATCGTAGTACGTCATCAGGGCAAGACTGCGTTCTGCTTGACGAAGCTGGTTATCAAGGCTCCTGAACGAGGCTTCACTGCACCGTAAGGCTCTTAACCCCTACAAATTGCGTTATACTAACTCAGCTAATTCTTTGTCCGTAGTATCCAGGAAGGTATGATATTCGTGTCTATGAATTCCGAAGATCTACTGAGACACACATTGCGATATCAAATCCGAGAGGCTTCACCTTCTCGCCGTTCATCTTCAAGCTCTTCGGTACGCAGTACACAGCCCTCGCCGATCTCTGAGATCTCGGAATCTTCCAATGGCAATCGACCTCCCTCCCGTCGCGTCAACGACGCAGCCGAGCGAACTATACCGCCCCCATTATCAAATGCAAGACCCTATGCCCGACAACCTAGAGCCGTCGCTACCCGTCAGATCTTCGAGCCAAGGGCCAGAATGAATTTCACAACGTCCGGTGTAGGCGATACCTTGAGGCCCCCACTTCAAGGTGCTAACTCGCTAAACCCGTTATTCTTCACCGTATCCACCAACTGCGACGATCACTCCGGTGACGAAGAAGAAGAATCCAGCGCCGCTACTCTTGCTGATCGCTACCGCCGCGACCGCATGCCCCCACCCTACGAGTCATCTGATGAAACCGAAGACGGACTCAATCGCTGGGTCGAGAGCCGCGCAAGGCTTATGGGTGTACCACCACATCACCGCAGAAGCAGGCGTAGAGCTGCCCCTAGCAGAGTCGAAATCGCGGAACAGCCAGCCGGCGAGAATGAGTCTATGAAGCTACTGATGCCACATGCGACATTCTTCATCGAAAGAGAGAAAAGCATGGTCAGCATCAAGTTCGACCCCCCTGTGTAAGTCAAAGTCTGCGTGCGATTAGATTGAACTACGTTGTGAGTTCTGGTTGGCTCTCTGTATACTGACTTTAGCATAAGTTCCGGCAAGTTCATCCTGCTTAAATTCTGGAGTCCAAACAAAGATCAGAATATCGATATCCAGAGCATTGTTGCGCATGGGTTTGCAGGGCCCAGGTTTTTCCCAGCGGCTCAACCAATGTGATTTTCTTTATTGAATTTTGAGCACGCATGTGGCAAGCTTAGGTTTCGGTGGACGGAGATGGCGAACGATTGTATGACATGGCGCTCTCTGGTCTATGAGGATTCATTAGGAGACCCGGGACTTTGCAGGTATTGCCACGGATATAGAGCGAGGTAGGTTGGCATAAATTAAATCAAAAGGTCAGAGTCTAGTGTCCATGGTTCGAACACAAGCGTTGCATCATTAACCCAAGGAAGCTCGCCTAGCACTTCCACCCAGTGCAACAACTCACTCTCTTCTATGGACTTCCCAAAACGGCCACCAGAGAATGTCGAGATTCCGTAAAAGTAAGCCGAGAAGCAAAGCCGAACCATCAGATCAAGCGACACTTCACGTCCCCAAATGATTCATTTCACATGTCCGCATTTCCGATCCCTTCTCGTCGTACATGCCTTGTTCTTTGGAGTTTTACGAATTTAGTTTGTCCCGTCTGAAATCTTGGATATGTTAAAAGTAAAGTATGTGATGTCACCCGAACCATAGATAGGTTGCAACATATGTGATCGGTGCTCACAACTTTCACTTCTTGAACTATGTAGCCTTTAGGCCATTGCTTTTGTACCAAGACTGGTTATTGTCTGCTTGTTTTTGAGTTCATGGTATTGCAGCAGTACGTCCTGGTAGTTTTTGATGTGATTGAGTGAGGTGTCATGGATGTTTGATAATGCTAAGGTATTATAGTATGATAATGCTAAGGGGGTATATATATAAGCTAGATATGGTATTTGAAGGTGCAATTACAAGGGAAGCCAATTTTATAGTATGTAGTTACTCGAGGATGGCAAGGAAATCGGTGACGATGCACTGCATAATTCGTCAAAGCTCGCTTTTAGACCCATACTTTTACCGTGCTCCAGCTTTTACTCCCTTATATAGAACAACGATTATCAACAAATATTCCCGACATCATTTTTATAATTACAACCCACAAGCCCCAAACTGCCCATTAACAGCCGCACCCACCGATCCGTCCTCAATCGTAGGATCATTCGAGAAATCCTGATCATCAGGCGACGTAGGAACATCCTCAATAATGTTCGTGACCGAAGCTTGCGCGAGCGCCGCCATGGACGCTTTTGAGGCAGGAGGAGGGTTATACAACCAATTCAAGCACTTTGCATCCGTCTTTATCCTGTGCTCGCAGAAGTCGGCCAGGGCAATTTGGTACTGCCCGCCGATGAGTTTGCCGGCTGTGCTCTGCTGCGAGCCTGAGCCTTGGAAGACTTTCTTGTCGTTTAGTCGGCTGCACCTTGGCTGGCTGGTAGGGCCGAGTTTGCATTGCAGGTCGAAGACGTTGCAGAAATTGCGTTGCCCGTATGCGAGACACTGGTTGCTTGATGTACACTGCTGCTTGCAGAGAGATGTGAAGTCGAATTTGCCGTTTTTGCAGGAGCTGACCACGGAGCAGACCTCGTTGCGCGCGCAGGTTTTTGGTTGCTTGTTTACCTTACAGGCCGCGTTCAGTGTAGGAGTCTTGGTATTGGCGTCGCCGCTAGCTATGCCATTGCCCTTTGCGTTTCCGTGGCTGGCTCCAGAGGAAGCACCGGTGTTCTGCCGTTGTCCAGATTTGGCACTGCTCCACAGAATTTTCTGGCTTGCGCTGGGACCGACAGTGTCTGTCGCATCCGTGGAGTGGAAGTTCCTCGAATCTTTGACGCACAAGTCTGGGTTTGTCCACGTTGCGTCGGCGACATGCTGCCATAGGTTCCGGAAATTGTTAAATCTTGAATAGGTCCAGTAAATCCTGCAGTCGGCAGCTTCATATGCGAACTGTTGAGGAATATGTTCTGTCTCGCCTTCACGGATTTGTTCTCGAATATTGATCCCCGCAGATGTAATCCAGAAACGAAGATCTTCTGTGACGTGAGATTGTGGTAATTCATCCGTGACGCTCGAGTTGAAGGTAGTGGCCACGTACATATCGTTGTCGAGCTGATCAGTACTGTACGCAAGCGCTCCACGAGTTCCAGCCACCGCTTGCATTGGGCCAACGTTAAGGCCGGCCACCGACGACGACAGTACGGACACCCGCCTCATGGTGCATCATTTCTACAAAAGCTGCGCAAGCGGAATGGCAGACAGAGTCGGTAAGAATGACAATGTCCTCTGTGGCGAAAGGTGCAGGCGTGGTTGCGGAGCGGTTGCCGTAGCCGTATATGACAATGCCAGCCGGACTGGTGCCATCCTCAAGATAACCACCTGTAGCGACCTCATCGAAAAGGCTGCTTGATAGATTATACTGCTGAACCTTCGAGAAGAAGTCTCCATGATCGGCATTGGGATCGAGGAAATTCGGCCAAGATGTAAAATTCTGGTTGGTGCTTGCGTCCACATAATCAAGCACAGCCCAGGGAATGTCTAATAGGGCATCGATATCCGCCTGACTTAGTGTATCTTTGCTTTGATGTTGGGTGAACGTGTTGCCAAGTACATCTGAATAGTAGGACGCACGAAGACGGCTGCCACCAAAAGGTTCTTCTGAAGGAAAAAATTGCTTGAACGTATCCACTGCTAAAAGAACTTCACCACAGTATTCTGCTGGAGATCGATTACGACTTTCTTCAACCCGGCTCTTTTGCTGCGTTGGAGGAACCTACCAATAGTACCAGAGAACGATGAAAGTGCTGACCCAGTCATCTCGAAGCTGGGAATGCTTAGGACTGCTATCGACGAGTCATTTAAAAAGTAGCCCGTGAGGAAGCCACCGTAGCCAAGGGAACGCTGCACGATTTCCGGGTTCGAAGGATGGGCTGGGACGCCCGCCCAAGAAGTAGGCGTGTCAACGCTCTGGGAACCAGATGATGAGCTGGGTAGTGCTGTATTTGTTGCGGTAGGTGTATCGTCCGAAGAAGTAGACGTACTCGAAGGTGAAGGGGTGTCACTCGAGGAAGAGGAATCTTGGCTAGAGCTAGGTAGGTCGTTCAAGACGAAGAAAGAGTATAGATCTTCCCCATTATTGATCGTAGGGGTATCGAAAGGTACAGTGGCAAGGGAGAGCCACCGAGTTGATCTCTCAGTGCCATCTTCCAAGACAAATTCCAATTTGTCACCAGGATAGAACCGCGATTGCCCAGTGAATACACTAGGCTTGTTTTGTATGTCAGCTGCAGGATTATACATCAGCGCGTTCCAATCCGCATTCGGTTCAAGAAGACCAAAGGAGTTCAGCGCCGCAAACTGCGTTAGCCATTCAATTGCGTCTTGGTTGTCGATCAACTTGATGGGAGAGGGCTTCCGGTCCGCACCAAGTTCTTGTGCACCAGTCAAATCATCTAAGTCTTGATTAGATTCCATAGCAACCAGTGCTGCTTGCTAGACAGACCTGTGAAATACACTTTGGGAAGCTCGATCGCGTCCGTTGAAACAGAACTAATCGCATACGGACTACCAAAGCTGAAAACGTTGAGAGCACCTGCATCAAGTCTGACATGGCTGTCGTGGCTGGCTTGTACTACATTCTGCACTGCAGCTTCGAATGCATACTCGTCTCGGAAGACGCCGGTCTCTACACCCGTAGCAACAAGATCGAGAGCCGATAGGATATCCACTCGTGTTTGCTGATAGCTTAGCAGAGGATCCTAGAGATAGGCCAGAGTACTTTGAAACTCGAGAGTGTCCTTGTAGTACCGTATAAGTTGGGAAGCGACGGCCTTATCAAAAGGTACGCTTATTAGACATCTGTAGGCATCCACGGCAGGGATTACCGTTTCTGATATTGTCAATAAGAGCGCCACTTAGGAATAGAAAGAACGAAAACACACGGTCGCTGATCTGGAAGAATTCCACACAAGGTGCTCTCCATCACGAACAGATAAGCTAGAGCTTGTCTTGAATCAAGCTGCGGTAGATGCATGAAGAGTAGCAAGTGAGGGTGTGAAAAAGAGAGAATGGGCGAGCAGACTAAGTAGCAGAATCACGAAAGAAAACGATGGAAAAGCCATAGCGATCGTATTTTTTTTCCTTCCAGAAGGATACGGCCCTCCCGTGGCCTTTAAAGGATCAGCAATGCTTAGGTCAGGCAGTCTTCCTCGTGGGGATAACGGCTATGAGCACTCGGCATGAATGGCCAACATCGAGGATTTTCTGGGTCGGCGGAAACAACGATGAACCGGAAGCCTTTTGGGGGGAGCACGCGAACAATAATCAACGACAGATGCAGCAGGGACGCCGTGATGATAAAATCTTCAGACTGTGCAGCCCAGGGTGTGCGAGAAGTCATTGCAGCATAATCGTCAAATTTAGGCGCAGATTTTCGGCTTATGCTGCAATAATGACTTCTCGCACAGCGTGAAGCAGGGGCTCGAATGCCCGAAAGAGCTATCCCTTAACCCGTCATTACGAGGTGATGCTTTAAAGTATTGAAAATGGCCACCGTACCGCAATTGCACTATACATGAACATCAACAAAAGATGCAAATATTAACATATACGAGTAATAACGTCAAATATATATAGAGACATTAGATGATTCGAATTATAATATATATCTATTCGTGAAAGTTATTGCCGCTCTGTTTAACGATGACTTGAGCAATTCGATGCTTCTGATTCAATATAAAAGAATTAATATTCTTTTCTATATCGAGCTTGTCTCATTCATTCATTCAAGCATGTTCTAATTCAGCTCTATCTTTTATGAAAGATCTTCGATTAGCTACACGATTCTTGAGCAGATTTCAGACGTGTTTGATAGAATTCAGATCGAAACTGTTGTCTGATTAATTTAGAATCACGATGTTCTGCTTCGCAAATAAAGATTTTTGTCATTGAGAGATATGACAGAAGACTTCATTCTGCATTAATAGAGTAGTGCTCATAGAGCAGTGAATGATCTGAAATCGATGATAGACAGATAATAGTAAGAATCGCAAGACGCATCTGTTGTATCTATATCAGTCAATTTCTCTTCTTTTAAAACAAGAGCACGACGAGAATCTGAACGAGAAAGTCTTCAAGTCTTGTTGCAGACAATTCGTCTTCTTCTCTGCATGAGCTGTCTGTTCTATAGAGCGTCGTAGTAGATTCTCGACAGCAAGAGCTGAGATAGAGACTTCATGATTCTTTTTATTCTTGAGTTGATAGATGTAACAAGAATTCTTTCAATTCAGAGCTATAGAATCTCAAAACATGAACGTTGTATATTTGAAAAAGATCTTCTCACAGCAATCTGACTTTCACTCTTCTTCTTTGATTCGTATAACGTGTATAAGACTTCGCAATTTCTCTAATTTGACTGACGTTTCATTTGTATAAATGACTCTACTTCATTTCTGTCTTGATATTACATCTCAGAACTCTTTATTTCTACATCAGTTTAAACGCTTCGTTTTCATGATCACGATAAGATAGAGCTTTTGACGAGATGAATAACGATCATATTCGACTTTCTTGAAGACTCTCTCTATTGTAGATCGTGAGACTAATACTTCACATTCACGTGCAATCGTGACTCAGAATCTGCGTCGTCATTCATAGCTAAATGTGACTAGTTTGATCATTATATCAATTTGCTTCTGACATAACAATAAAGATCTTTCAGAACGCGACTCAGAAGCAACGTTTTTCTCACGAAAAGACTCTGTTTCATGAATTTTAGCCTGTTTGCAAGCATGATTGCTGATATTTGATATTGATGTCAAAGAAACTTCGGTGCGAGCCTGTATGACGCGTAAAGATAATCGATTCTGATATCGAGCGTAGGCAATAGCTGCTCGAGTGGCTGAACTGATCTCACGACCGCGTTTTTGAGCTGACATAGTGATATAGGAAATAGAATGATTATAAGGTAAATATATGATAGATATAAATGCTTATATAATAAGCTACGTTGGCCCTTAAGGCTGTACGGTGGCCATTTCCAATACTTTAAAGCATCACCTCGTAATCCTGCCACCCCAGGATTACGACAGCTAACCATATGTAGTAAGGATATTGACTCAGCGTCGCTTATCTGACCCGTGAGAAGACTGAGAAGTAACCCCCTTTTTCTTGCTACCCCGCACATGAGGATCTCAACTTGCCCCTCAATCATCCTATGGGTCAAATAAGCGACGCTGAGTCAATATCCTTACTACATATGGTTAGCTGTCGTAATCCTGGGGTGGCAGGATTAATGACGGGTTAAGGGATAGCCTATGGAGGTGCTCAAATGACAGACAAGAGGTTTGCGGCGGAAGATGAAGATACCAGTACGGTACGCCAGTAGTACAGTACTGCGTACGGCCAGTATTAAACGAATAAGGATGTCTTCAATCCGAAGATTTGACTCGCACGACTCGGCCTCTCTTTGATGGTGTATCTTATCATTGATTGGGTAGCTGCACGCATACAGATCTGAGAGTGAGACGAGGCTTGCAGAACGAGGCTGAGGCTACCTGTGCCGTGAGATGCATTACACGATAGAACGGAGTACGCTTTAAAGCACTTCTTACAGTACTACTGCAGATGTGCGGCGTTCTTGCTATTCCTGATGGTCAATCTACCTACCTATCAAAGTACCCTGTGTATCTTAATCGAGAGACAAGTCTTTCCGCAAGATGTTCGTCTACTCTGAAGTCTTCAGCCCTGAGGCAGTTTTTCTGGATGTTTTCTACGTGCGTGCCGAAAGCCTTGCCGTCGTGAGCTGAATCCCTTTGCCATTGTTCTCATTCCCTTTCAAAGTACGCGGTGGTCGTTATGCCAGTATGGCTGAAGTAGTAGGTGTGCTGAGTGTTATGAAAATGTCAATTCTTGCATTGCAATAGCGCAAAGTATATACAGTATTCTCGCAAAGGCGAAGGACGCCCCTCGAGAACGACAACAATACCTCGATGTAGTGGATGCCGTCATCCGTTCTCTCGAGTCCTTGCCGCGCCGCTTAGAAGATGCACAAAAAGGCAATTCCTGGTCTCAAGGTCTCTTGGCCCTTGTAGAACCTGCCAAACGCTTCGTTCCTGACAAGGCTTCGAGTGAAGCCGAACCACCGGAAGGGACCTGGGAAAGATGGGGCCATAAGATCGATGGCGGTTTCGCAAAGATCGGCCTCGACGGTGTTGTAACTGGAAAGAAAGAGCCGGAGCCAAAAGGGACCTACTACTATGATGTGGATGGTTACGCAGCTACCGGAATTCTCAAGCGCTTGGAAGGACTCCTACTGAGTCTTTCTGAGAAGCTCAAACCACGGACAAGCATAAAAGGAGCAAGTACCAGACTGATGTGGTACTGGGCAGAGCAAGGAGTCAAAGGGCAAATTGATGACATAGTAGGACTAAGGAACAACATCGACTCTTTGTTAGCGAAAGATCAATATGACCTGTCCATGGCAAATCAAGTCCTAGTCAAGGATAGCAACGAGCGCATTAAAGATGTGCAAGAGACGCAAAGGCACGAGGTGAGGGAAAAGGAAAGGGAAAAGATAATGGCATGGCTGTCGCCTCTAGAGTTCTACAAAAGGCAAGACGCAGTCTTTAAGGATAGCTTTCCAACCGGTCAATGGCTGATTGACTCTCCAGAATTCAGAGCGTGGATTTTAGGCAGACCGTGAACTTTATGGTGCTATGGCGATCCTGGTGCAGGCAAGGTATGTCTCTTAATCATAAGTTCATATAGCTTCATATGCTGAATTATTGCAGACTGTCCTTTGTTCAAATGTAATAAATTATCTTCAGCGCACGTACTCACAACACAGTGTGCTGGTTCTCTTCCTCTACCTTGATTATAAAGAAAAGGACAAACAGACGTCTATCAACCTCATTGGTAGTCTCGTCAAGCAGCTAATTCAGCATCGACACTTTGGATTTCGATCAAAGGAGCTGAAAGCAATGTATGAAGCATCAAAGTGAGAAGCCCAGCCCAACCAAGACGACATGATACGAGTGCTTCAAGAAGAATTCAAAGCACATTCAAGGGTATATCTCATTATTGATGGTTGGAACGATGCGACCGATGAAGTCGAGATGCAGCTGGAAATTTTACTGCGAAGGCTTGACGCTGACAACGTGAGCACGATGGTTACGTCGAGATATGCCGAGATCGAATCCGCTACCTGTGGAATAAGCTGCTCTGTTTGCCATGCTTCGAATTTGAGCATCTACTTTCAGTGCTATAACTGCGAGCAATAAGACCTTTGCCAAAACTGCGTGGATAAACAAGAATCCTGCGGTAATTCATCTCACAGGCTCGAGGAGCCATATGACCAGGTTTCGGTCCTGGTCAAAGCAACCGACGATGAAACTCGAAGATATGTTAAATGGGAATTGAAGGAGCAGACAAAGCACGACGAGACGCGGCGCAGAGATAAGCGAATTGGTAGTATCTCGCTCAGCTCAACGACACTTGCACGAAGACTCGAGCAGAAACCATCACTCAAGCAGAAAATACCCGACGAGATCTCACGCAAAGCCAAAGGCATGTATCTTTTGGCAAGACTTTACATTGATTCTATAAAGACAATGTTAAATGTCAGGGAGATCGAGAACACTTTCATGGTTCTGCCGGAAAATCTGGACATAGCATATACGGAAAAGATGGAGAGGATCGTAAGTCAAAGGACCAAAAGAAAAGCCAACTGGGCCATCGAGGCACTCTACTGGATTGCTTGTACACACAGACCTTTAAGCTTCAAAAAGCTTCAACAGGCCCTCGGGGTCAAAGTCGGAGACAAAACTTACGACTCAGATGAGGCGGTTCTCGAAACAGATATTATCTTCGTCACAGCAGGTTTGGTGACTATTGATTACGATAAAAGTGCAGTAAGAATCCACGTTACCTTCCATAATTATCTTCAGGAGCATCGTGAAAAATGGTTCCCTTGCGCCGAGTTAGATATCGCCGAAACAATTGTGACGTATTTGAACTTTGAAGGGCTCGATGAACATTGTAAAGAGGACCAAGTTCAAGCAAGATTGAACCGGCTGCCGCTGTTATCCTATGGGTCACAATATTGGGGTGATCACGTCTCCCGAGTCTGCTCAGAGCCAGACATACAAGCAATGCTGCTTGATTTCTTAAGCAACTCTGGCAAGCTTGAGTCTTCCCTACAGGCGGCATTCTACCTCGACTCGAAGATCCACTCTGATATAGATGCGCGAAGAGGTGTCAATGGCCTCCACATGGCGGCTTTCTATGGCCTAGATCCAGCCATCACTGATTTGGTGAATACCAAAGGCATTCCCATCGATTCGATTGATCCAAAATATGGGCAGACTGCTCTGATGTATGCCTGCAGAAGAGGGCACATCACTACTGTAACAAAGCTTCTTGATCTTGGGGCATCGGTCAACGTTCGCAGCGCAAGAGAAACAACGGCCTTCCTGGGGGCGTACCTTCAACATAGCGAACCCTGTAATCAGGTTGCCAAGTTGCTCCTAGCGAGGGAAGATCTGGACGTAAATGTACCCTACATTAACGACTATGGTCGGACGGCTCTTATGATCGCCGCTAGGTCCGGAGATGAAGAAGTCGTAGATTTGCTTCTTCAACGACCTGATCTTGATACGAACCACCAAGACCAAGAGGGCTACACTGCGCTTTCTCTTGCAGTATTATACGAGGAAATTCGGGTCGCCGAGCTCCTACTTGGTCATCCGGGTGTCAATGTTGATTTACCCAACAAAATTGGCAGCTCTCCTCTAATCATTGCGGCCCGAATCGGTGACGCGGACATTGTCAACCAGCTATTGAACAAAGGCGCTAAAACCTCGATCCAAGATCGAGAGGGAGGCGGCACTGCACTTTTAAGAGCAGTGGATGAAGGGCATTTGGAGGTAATCTAAGTCTTTCTTGACCAAGGGATTGACTTTCACAACGTAGATGATGGTGGGCGCAGCCTTCTGCATGGTGCTAGTGTCAATGGGCATGAGGAAGTTGTGAGCCTACTGCTCAAAGCCGGCTTGGACAAGAATGCTCGAGGAAATCAGGGCGAGACAGCACTACACGACGCAAGCCGAGAGGGCTATAGCGAAGTAGCAAAAGTCTTATTAGACGCTGGAGCTGATCGCACGATCAAAGATAAGCATGATAGGTCACCTGCCGAAGTCGCGTGGCAAAACGGCCATACTAGGACTTTGTGTTTGCTTGAAGGTACAGACGATGATGCGAAAGCGGCAGATGGAGAGACCTTACCACGTGTTGAATTGCTGCCAACATGGTCCCTAGCAAAGCTTGCTCTTACAGACCTCATCCGCCAGAAGATTGCTCAGGCAAGTCCAGACCTTTCTGGTCACGATCCAGATACCGGCGACACCGCTTTACATTTTGTCGTAGTAAACCAGCAGCCCGAAATATTGAAATTACTCCTAAAAGCACAAGTATCTCCAGATCTCACCAACTATTTCAAGCGCACGCCCTTACACCTAGCCGCCTTCCACAACCAGTTAGAATCTACAGAAACCCTACTCCGCAGCACCCCCAAACCCCAGCTGGACCTCCGTGATGCATGGGGCGCGACTCCCCTAAACACCGCCCAAAATCTCGAGCGCTACTACATCGCCGTAGCACTGATAAATGCCGGAGCTCAAATAGACGACTCCAACCGTTCGCACCTCCAGCCTACATTCTTCGCAGCCGTCGAGCTCGGCAACGCAAAAGTTGTAGAACAGCTCATCATTAAAGGCGCCGACCATATGCGCCCCGACGCGGACGGGATGACTGCAAAGCAAATCGCAAGGTCCAACGATGATCTGATGATGTTAAGAACCTTGGACACCCACAGAAGCGATTATTTTGCGTTTCGGTCAGACTCGCAGCGATCGGAGGACTATGCCAGTGCTACGTCGTCGCCGTATACGCCTAGTCTTGCATCTACGCCTAACGTTGCTTCCCCATCCAGCGTTGTTGCTCAGTCGGTGGCGTCTCCACCCGTAAGTCTCGAACCTCTGGCGTCTCCGGATTTGCAAAGGGTGGCGTTCCGTCCGAGGCCTTCTGTAGCTGGGTAGCGTTCCGCAAAACGGCCTTGAGATTAGAGGTAATGGTGCATTATTACATGGGATTGGAGCCAGAAAAGTCAAATAGCTAATCGCTTTTGCCCACAATGATCCGCTTTTTGATTCATTACACACCCCCGATACCAGTCTCCCTATCCCTCCCGCTCAAAGTCATCTTTTCTTTCGTATCCCGTCACACATTCCCAACACAATATTACCTTCCCCATCCCTCCCACCTTCCAAACCCAGAAAGCCCATCTCAATTTAGCCAACCAGCCCATCCACCTCTATCGCCCCCTCCCGAAAAGAAGTAATTCCCAGCAGCTATGCCCGCCCTTCCAGAAACCAAAACCCCAACACAAAGAAAACGCCAGACCACAAAAACAGCGACACACCCTGAAAACAAAACACTTCGCATACGAGTATAGTAAATAAAAATCATACTGGGCCCCTATCCTCCTCTAAGACGCTAAATCGTTACAGCCGCTCCTGCCTGTCCGTGACTCTAAATCTGCACCTCCTGCCACCCAACACTTAGTATTTACATCTCAACTTGGGCGCCAAGGTAGGGAAGCGTTTGTTTGCCTCTTGCAGAACGCATGATTTGCTTTGATTAGGGGAATTTGATGGAGGACGCGCTTGAGCGTGGAAAATGGAGATTGCGCTTTTAAACGAGTGGGTTGATTCCTGGCTCGAGCACCTGGGGGGTTGGGGAGAAGCTGGGGAGAGGGTGATGGTATAGATAGGATAGAGTAGGGTGTTTCGATTTGTTTAGGGAGTTGTTTCTGCGAGAGGGGTTGTGCAGTAGAGATGATATCGTTCCGGTTGGAATGGAGAAGATATTTCGGGGGTGTGCTTAGTGCTTGGTGGATGAGTATAGTGTCGTATTTCGGAATTACGTTCAGTACGTTAGACTTGGAACGCATGATCAACGGAAACTTGACTGAATGCTCCTCAGCTTCGGCTTATGTGCGCTCCCAGAAGAGCCAGGGGGTTTTCAAGCCCCAAAGCGAACTCGATACCCCAGGTTCTTGGGTTCCTAGTATTGTGGCTGGTTTCTGCTGTTCCAATCGTGAAACGTTTCTGTTTCGCGACTGATGGTTCAGAGACTCAGTCGTCCCAGGAGTCATTCTGAGTGGCAGCGAACTTTCCTACCCTCAATGGGCGAAGAATGCGGTGTGCCCATCTGGAAACTCTGCGCCTGTTCTCGGGCTCTTCGTCCAGAGTATCTCCGTCCTCGGATGACGATACAGAGGTATCGGCTTCGTTCCTCCGATTTGTGATGATGCGCACTACATCCGATTGAGTAGTGTTTTCTCCCTGCACTGACAATTCTTCTTGCGTTCTGATAACTTCTGACCATTAAGTTAGCAATAACACTTGTGGTGCGAGAATTGACTCACCAGGTCTGGGTAGATTTTCCAAGCTTTGCGTAGACTGCGCTGACACAGGCGGAGACGTGGGACGATTGCTTAAAGCGCTACTAAACGCTTGCAAACCTGACGTCGATGGATCCGTGATAACTACTACATCCGGGTTTGGCAATCTTTGAGTCTCTGGTGTGTTGGACAGTGGTTGATATTCATTGGTGGCCCATAGGGCCATTGTCACGTTCCAACCCGGCTCGATCGAACTTTCCCAGAGGGCAGGGAGAAGTATATCTCCGTTAGGACTAAGAAGATCATAGCGACCTTTAAAAATGTCTGACTCGATCGATTCAACGTGAACGAAGGCCCCCTTTATGAGGTCATCAATACCCTAAAATAATTAGTGTCCATAGCGCATGCATGGAATGAAACACAAAAAGGCATACCCGCCAAGTCTTGCACTGCTGATAGGGAAATATGAACTTCCTCCCGACAGCATCCTTGAAATGAATAGGCTCCGGATTAGCTGCGGCTGCAGCGGCGGCGGCCTTTTCTTTGGTCTCTGCTTCAGCTTTCTCTGATTCGATTACGAGCTTATCCGCTTCTTTCCTAGCAAAATCCAGCCGTGCATTTGCAGCAGCAGCTGCTGCGGCTGCGTCGATCTGTTCCGCAACAAATTGTTCCTTTTCTACCTTAATGCGTCTTTCATCTTCGAGCTTCTTTGCAGCGGATTCTCTTGCTTCTCTTACAGCTTTGTCATCTAGGATCATCTGCTCCAACCTCAAATATTCTTTAGAATAGTCCAGATATTGAGGCTGTGTGGATTGTGGATTGGACGAGGGAGCTGCAACAACAGGCTGATTATATGGCAATGGGTTGCGCGGTACTAGCTCTGTACTACTAGGAACTGATACATTAGGCTGAGCATTATAGTCCAATGATGGATGAGGATAGAAGGAATGAGCACTTTCCATGCTATTATAGGCACTGTCAATGTAGTTCGTTGAGGCCGTAGTATATGTGGAAGTTTTTTTTGCCGTTGGGCGCGCAGAAGAGTGCTGCTCCTTTCCGACTCCGAGATCCTCAAAATTAGGAAGGCTGGAGGATGATGGTAGAGCCAGTTGAAGATGAGCTGGCCGAGACGAAACAAAAGTTTCCCATCCTTCATCAACCTTCTGTTTTTTCTGCTTATGATCCTTAACCATTACAGTAGCAGTTACGGGCGCGTCTGACGACGATTCTTGTGTACTTGAGGTCGCGTCTACGTTTGACGAAGATGCCTTTGGTCTACGCGCTATGCCAGTACTCACGGTAGGGGTCGCCTCCTCATCTTGGCTATCCTTATGCCCCTTAACATCCTCATCTTGGCTCTTCCAACTCTCTTTATCTTCGTTGTAGCGTTCTTGGGTTTTATTCGAGGGGGCAGTAGCTTTTTGGGAGGATGTTGGGCGATATTCATAGGGCTGATAAGTATGCTGAGCGTTGAAAGAATATTGCGGAGGTGGGACATATGTGCCAGGTGGGAATTGATAAAGCACCATTCTCACGGTCATACCTGGCTCGAGAACCGAGTTCCATAGGCTGGGTATGATGGTTTCATTATCGAAATGGCTCACAAGATCGTACTTCCCATGCTCGATAAGTGCTCTAGTAGCATCTGCATAGGGGCCTGTCATGCCTTGGAATCCTTCTTTGATGAGATCTTGCATATCCTAATTCTTTGTTAGAATCGGCAGTCATCACATTAAGTCGGCGTGAACCCACCTTCCAAGTACGGCATAAGGAAAAGGGGAAGGTAAAATGTCTAGCATGACAATCTATAAACTTGATAGGCTTCTGAAATCGCCCAGTATTGGCTGTATGATTTTGCCTTGGCCTTAAAGCCGAGTTTTTGGCATCGTGGACTGGTACTTTCGAGGTCTTCGGCGTGCTGATAACCTCAGATGGGTCCTTCTGGCTGACGGACTCGGTTTGATTTATATTTAAATGGAAGGCTCCTCGAGACAGATTTGCCGCTCTGTCAGAATGTTCTTTGGACACATCCTGCGGCGCTGATTCAGAAAGATGTGAGATCTTGTTGTATGCCGACCAATCATCCAAATCCTCACCACTATTTATCCGCCCCTTTTTGGATTCAGGTCTATTTAAAGGATACTCATTCGAAACATCATTATCGGCTGGGGAAGATGATGTTGAAGAGTCCTCAGTCGCCGCCGTGACGCCGCTTCCAGCTCCTTGATCTTCACCATCGCGGAAAGCCGTGGAGGTTGAGGAGTCTTGGTTGAAGCCGAGCCTGTGCAGTTGTCGAACTGTGCTGATTGTGACAACAAGATCAAACAGGCAATCAATGAGCCCTTCAAGGCTACTTATGAGACCATTCAGAACCTCTTCAGCATCATCGTACAAATTGTCGCAGTCAAAACTTCCAGGTAGACCAAACCCATCATGGATGGCAGTAGAGATGTCATCAAGTCCAAGTAAAATTCTCAGCCTTCTCCATTGTGTGAGGCCTTCCCGGCTCGGTTTTCTTTTTTGACGAATGACAAGGAACAATACGAGTTCTAATGTGGCCGCTATATCGGCCCACACACCTGTAAGATGATGTTGGAGAGTACTATGTCTGCCGGACGCCAAGCTTAGAAGCTCATCTAGAGGCGCACAATTCGTAGAATCAAACATGTCCATGCCCCAAACCCTCATGCGGAGCGCTTCCGAGGTCAGTCTCTGTCTCTGTGCCTCACTCTCCAGTAGATGAGTTGTGGTCTGTAGCGCTGTATGACATGTTTGGCAAAGCAAGGCTATTCGAGGTGCATGTTTTGGGTCAAAGTCAGGATCGAAGCCAGCTGATATCCGCAGTAGATTCTGAACATCATCCTCGAACAATCTTTGTCGTGTTTCAAGGTTGGCCGGATCACATGTCGATTCCTGCTCCATACGAGTAAGAGTCGCTTCCATGCTTACCTGGTACTCAGGTGTAGACCACGCAGCTTCGCCCTCAGGATATTTTGTCTCAAGTACCGCCCTGTCATGGTTGGCGGCCTCCATATATATCGAGGGACCGACGCCGTAGCGTCCCTGGTCCGCATTCTCCTCCTCGAGAGCTGAGTGAGCTCTGACTACCTATCTCCTCTGCAGCAAAGTCGAATCGAGAAGATTCACAAGATTGATTTTGGGGCCTAGATTACCTGAGATAACTCTTATATGCTGGCAGGATCGCGCTGAGAAGGTAGTTGTTCTGCTATCTGGTGTTTGGCACAATTGGTGCGGAAGGGAAGTGACTTTGGTCTGTAGTAATGGACTCGATATCGCACTGAACCATATTTCTGAGTACACCTTCATTCAAAATAGCGTCGCATCGTCTTGATTGACAACCCCCAGGATGACTATCGAAATTCGTGGCAGCCTGGTCGACTTTAAACCGGTTTTTTCGGTTCTTCTTCTAGCTCACCTTATCGCTCAATGTCTTCAATTTTCAATCGAGCGAATGGATGTTGAGTTAAGAGAAGTCGAAAGTTCTGATAGTCCACAAGATATGTCTAGTTTACAGTGCTATTATGTTTGCTACGATTTTGCAAGACTGCCACCTCACTTATCTCTGTTGGGAGGAAGCCTTTCCCGCAAAGAGAGTAGACTCGGCAAAGCAGACCTACAGCCTAAGGCTGAACGTGGTTCATCTCAGCCAATGTGAATCCCTGTACTCAAGAGCCTCATGTAAAAATGTAGCGGGGAACGAGGCTGACGGAGAAAAAAAGATGGCGAGTAGAGAGACTCGCAACGGCAAAAACCAGGAACTAAAAGAAATAGAGCAACGTTGTACCTGGTCATGACTGGGCACTCGCCCGTTTTTAAAACACTTATAAGCCATTAGCTTATCAGAAACAGGTATCAAATACTCATGAGTGTTCGGGGCTATGGCAGATCCGATCAGTCTGACACTGGCGGCCGCTGCGTTTGTTGAGCCAGCAATCAGGGCGACGTATCAGGCCTACAGCCTTCTTCGATTGAGTCGTTCGTTCGGCCCAGATTTCAAAGAATGTTGTCGCAAGCTAGATGGGCAGAAAGCGCGGTTGGAGGAGTGGTCTAATTGGCCCATCGGCACACTGTTACATGACGAGAACGACATGCTTGCAAAGGTTGTGGTTGCTGAACTGGCTGCGATGCAAGACAACTTAGCAAGGTGTGCCGCTATTCGTAGCAAGTACGAAATCGATCGCCAGGCGAGCATGAAAGATAACGGTGAGCCCCAGCGAAGAAAGAGGTCGATATTACTCGGTTGCTAAGGATGATCAGAAACACCTACAGACTATAGAGAGAAGCCTCTACCACGTAAATGGAGCTCAGCAGACGAGGAATCTAAACGTAAGGTTCATTCAGACATCGACTCCGAGACCACTGCCCATAGATCGGACTCGTCCGTATCTTTTAGTACAATGTCTAATGAATCAAATGAGACTGCAATTACCTCCATTCACGATTCCTTCTTGGAACCCAAATCCATTCGCTCCTACAGCGATGCAGTGGTCCAAGATGTTGCAGACAAGCAGCGGATAGACGCCAAGAGAATGCAGAGTAGCGCAAGCTTGAGGAAACGGGCCATGTGGGTAGCTAGAGATAGGGAGGAATACAAGACCTTTATCAAGGCAATCACTGAAAGTAACGACCTCATTGAGGGACTTGTTCGGACCCGAGCGCTCAAATGCCTCAATTCAGTGACGGCGAGAGAACTTAAGGGTAATAAGGAAATTTACCACAACGGTCGGACTATGCCAACGGCCAACAGACTCGTGGTGCCTCCGTTGCCTGCAGAAGATCGTTCTTGCATCAAAGTCATAGCTCGACTGCACGGTGCTCTGCTCCAGTCCAGAAAGAGCAAGGAGGGAGAAGCAATGGCGAAATCTCAATTTGGCTTCAAAGCATCCCTCGACCATTCTCTTACCAAAGAAAACCTCTTAACGGATTTCGAAGAACTATCATTCCGGACTGATTCCCAGGTTTATTTGTTGCAGGCCTGGAAACCTACAAAGGCAGGTGAGAGCACTCTCCTGTTGGCGGAAAGTCCGGATGAACCTTCTCCAATGCAAACAACACCTCAAGTACCTGTGAATGACTTTGATCCTTTTGTCCATGTTGGCGATTTTAGTGCTACCCCTTACGACACGCATCGCTTGTACAGGGATGTAACGTCTTGGATATCGGTTACGAGCCTCCATGACCTAATCGGCTCGACGAAGAAAGCTCCAAGTCCGGCTTTTCGGTTCAGGCTTGCAGCACTACTGGCAACGACTCACCTGCACTCAACGGGGCTCTCATATACACCCGGACAATTGAATCCTGATAATTTCAAATACTTCGATACTTCAACCGAGGCAAAATCATTTTCATCCGGCGAACTACTTGAGGACGAGGACCGCCTGCTCAGTCTTTACTACTTTTCCGGAATTGGATCGGTAAGGCCGAAGAATTCCACACGTAGTATTGGCGCCTTGAGAGGGGCAACACCCACTTTCGATGCCTCTACCACTGAACTGGGGCTTTTACTGTACCAGATAGGTTCCTGGCACCGGCTGGACTATGGAAATATCAGTTCTACTGCAACGCTCGAAAGGTTAAGGGGGGCGGTGAAGCAGCGAGTACATGAGCTGCATAGAGAAGCCGGAATACGTTACGCAGAGACAGTTGAAACGTGCCTAGAATGGAGACAGAAACCTGCAAAAGAACGTGAAGCCGAGCTACCACGGCTCTATCAGGAGGTTATTAAGTCCTTAAAGGATTTGGACGAGGATTTCAGGTTAGGAAGCTTCGATATGATACCTCCTCAAGGCAATAGTAGTCCCACATACGGTAGTAACAGATAACATCGATTAACAAAAGTACTGTTCATCCTGTTAGGCGGCCTATTTATTACTGACCTTTGACTTCCCTCGCCTGATGAAGTGATGAAAATTGCAAGAATATAACGATCGACGTACCAGACATGTGATTGCACTAAAAGATTAATGAGTCAATCCGCTCTTACCATAACACCCCAGCCATAGAAGTATTTTGTTGAGATGCCTACACTTGAACTCTCTGGCGGCAGTGATCTGTAGTTGAAAATTCACTTTCAAGTGAGAAACATCCAAGTTACTTTCTTCACTCTCGTCTTTCTCCAGAACTGATCCTTTGTTGAAGTGAGTATCAAAATTCATTCACTGTCAGATTCATCATCTAATAATCCAACCCATAGACGCTCCTGACGCTGAACGCACCCGCAAGAACAGGAGAGAAGCGAAAGAAAATATGAATGACAAAGAAAACAATCCTCAGGCATCCCAAAATGTCAAAGCACCAGATTTATTGGACGAGCTGGCTGCCTTGCAACGATCTCACGAGGAAATCATGGCCAACCATCGAAAGATTCAAGCCGATCTTGCCAGGATCGAATCCACCCTTGATCAATTGATGAATATCAGTGCCTTGATAAGGACGCCGGACACATACTTGGATATACGCTCAAGGGATTTGAAGACACAGCAGAGAGGTTCGGCCTCTATCAGAACAGGAAAAGCCGCAGCCTACGATGCCGCAGCTGATTCTCTGCTATACATACTCGAGGAAGCTACAGACGTCCGTCGATTCAAGAAATTGTATGTGTTGGATCCGTGGGAGGTCGACGAATTACGTACGTCTATGCATCCATCATCGACATCTCCAAATTCTAACCATCATATATAGACCGAAGAAATGACTCAATAAGCCTATGGGTCCTGAATAGGCGAGCAACAAGATATGCCAACGTACAAGGCGGAGGTGTCCTAGAATTGGTCGAGCATGCGTTCCGGCGTTTCCTGGACAGGCTCGAACGCAATTGGGGGCCAAGACCCTTTGACGACAAGACCTCTGACCTTACGTTAGCCTACTGGGCTTTCTTGCATGCCGACAATGAAAACCCATGAATAAGCGCCAAATTCGGTGGGAGATCCGCTAACGCTCAGCTACGCCATGGAAAGCATCCATGCGAGTCACAGACGGTTAACAGACAGCCGGAGCTCTTAAGCAAAGCCAGTGGTCGGGACAGCGGAATTATGGTGCTATCCTTGGGCTTCGACCGCTTGTCTTAGGGGAATCCCGCGGCTAGCTTAAGGATCAGGCAGCAGAAGGTTTGTATTCTGCAGGTAGCTAACGGATATCAAAGCACCATGATGTTGATAAAAGTCGTGATTAGTGTCATGGCTGCATCCTGAAGAGTAGGCATCAGTCTCGATATTGCAGTCTCTAAGCAATATAGAATCGTTTGAAATGTGTTTCTCAATTCGGTGATTCTCCATACAACATATTGTAAATCGACTTCGAGACATTGTGCCCAGCCTTCCGCTCTAACGCTTGACCCAAGCAGGCATCTTCCTAGCCTTCAGCTTGCCAGGCTTCTTCCTCTCTACCCGTCGAGGATCTCGTGTCACACAGCCAGCTACATATGTATGTTAGTCCCAATGATCTTGTTCCAATAGCAGAAGCACCGCGAAGAATAAACCACTCACCTCGTCTCAATGCTGGCTTCAGCATCGGTTCATGCACCATCAACGCCCTCGCTAACCCCAGCGTAATCGCCTCCGCCTGCCCCGTCGACCCTCCCCCTGAGACCAGAGCCCACACATTGTACTTGTCTGCCCTCCCCGTAGCCTTCAACGCCCAAAGAGCACTTTCCCTATCGTGTATACGTCCAAATGCACTGTTGATACTCTTCCCATTGACCAGGACCTCCCCTTCTCCTTGGACAAGGTACACTCTGGCGCTACTCGATTTTCGTCTTCCCACACCATAAGCCCGTCCATCGGAATCAATTGTGCCAGGCCTGGGTATAATCCCATAGGGGTTTACGTCTCGCTTGTAGGGTTCCATAGCTTCTCGTAGAGACTCGGGCATCAGGGATGGATGGATTTGGTTCAGGCGGCGTAGGATGTCGAGGATCTTATGGTATTTGGAGGCCCGGACGAGCTCACCAACCATGAGTCGATACTGGGTGATGGTTCTCCATGCCACGCGAGGCGCTTGCCCTGGCTCGACAGTGGGAAGAGTTTGGTATTCTCGGAGGAGAGATCGCAGGTTGAGAAGACCATCAGTAAATTTGGGCTTGGAAGTGAAGTAGGAAGGGGATGCTGGAACGACGCGGGCATTTGCAGGATTAGGAGCCGGAAGTTGTTCGAAATCGATTTCTGGAGCGGCGATGGAGGCTGGTGCTGATAAAGAGGTTGTGAAGTTTCGGGAGGTGGATCGAGCTGATCTTGGAGGGGTTCGAGATAATCTGCTATGGCATTTGGGACATTTAGAGAATAATCGATATGTCAAGCTGAAGGATTGCTTGGATGCCATGGTGAAATGGTCATCCACTCCCTCAAATGTCTCACAAAGGATGTTCCTCCTATGAGCAGAAAACGGAACATCATTGAACGCGCTTCGGCGCTAACCAAGCGAAAATGTCGAGGGACCTCATGCACAAAATTCTACGACAGCCCAACTTGAGATCAATCTTGACTTTTCTCAACCAGTGCGAAATAGCCGCAAGCATGTCTTTCGGCAAACTTTACACATACGACGTCAGTAACTCAATATTTGATCTCTTCCTTCTCAGAGGTTGAAGCTAACTGCTAACACTATTATTCTATCAGGGCAATGCACGTTCCACTGCGATTCGCGCAGTAGCCAAGGCCAACAACCTTGATCTCGAGATTGTGCACACTGATCTAGCAAAGGGCGTCTCAAATGACTATCTGAAGCTCAACAAACTTGGAAAAGTCCCATCCTTCGTCGGGGCAGATGGCTATGAGCTTACCGAGTCCATTGCCATCGCAATATATGGTATACCCCTTGTTTCATAAGTCTAAAAGACCCCGAAATGCGGCAGCATTCCTACTTTTATAATGACGAAAAACCTACTCAATTACAGTTATCCCTGTCTGAAGACTACTGTTGAGAACTATTCACACTCTGATACAACCCACGTCTCAAATGCTTGACTGTTTGCCTATAGATTGATAGACGAAGCTAACGGACTGTAGTCACCTCCCAGAACGAAAAGACCAGCCTGCTAGGCAAAACCAAACAAGATTACGCCTCCATTGTTCGATGGATGTCCTTCGCCAATTCCGAGGTTCTACCCCCTCTTGGTGGATGGTTCCGCCCTCTCATTGGCCGGGACCCATACAATAAGAAAATGGTCGACGAGTCCCAGAAAGCAGCTCTGAAAGCTATCGGTGTCCTCGAGGAGCACCTTCTGGTCAACACCTTCCTCGCCGGCGAGCGCATCACTCTAGCCGATCTCTACACTACTAGCATTATATCTCGCGGCTTCCAGTTTTTATTTGACAAGAAATGGCGTGCAGAAAACCCGAATGTCACTCGTTGGTATGAGACAATCTACAACCAGCCAATCTACTCCGCCGTTGTTGACAAGCTCTCCTTTATCGAAGAGGCTATTCCCAACCACCCTCCTAAGAAGGAGAAGGAAGAGAAGCCAAAGAAAGAGCAAGCTCCTAAGGCTGCACCGAAGCCGAAGGCTAAAAATGTCGACGAAGACGAGGAGGAGGAGGAGGACAAGCCTCAGCCTAAACCAAAGCATCCCCTTGAGGCTCTACCAAAGCCGACTTTGGCCCTCGATGACTGGAAGCGAAAATACTCTAACGAGGAAACTCGTGAGGTTGCACTGCCCTGGTTCTGGGAGAACTTCAAACCTGAAGAATACTCTCTGTGGAGAGTTGACTACAAGTACAACGATGAGCTGACTATGACCTTCATGACATCCAACCTTATTGGTACGGTGCCCTCTCATCCTGCTTAAACGCTTTCACCAGCCGACACCCCAACTCCCCAATCCATCTTTGCCGTTTTCTAGTCCTCATAAGCCGAAAACTCAAATTGCTAACATCCGACCCACCACAGGTGGTTTCTTCACCCGCCTCGAAGCCTCCCGCAAATACATCTTCGGCTGCGCCTCTGTCTACGGCAAGACCAACGACAGCCTCGTCCGCGGTGCCTTCGTCATCCGCGGCCAGGAAGAACAACCTGCATTCGATGTCGCGCCCGACTATGAGAGCTATAGCTTTACCAAGCTGGACCCGAAAAAGAAGGAGGATAAGGAGTTTTTGGAAGACCAGTGGAGCTGGGATAAGCCGATTGAGGAGGGGGGGAAGACGTATGAGTGGGCGGATGGTAAGGTGTTTAAGTAGAGGGGTAGAAAGGGAAAATCGGGGGAGGTGGTATGTGAAATCGAGAATATGAGCGATGTGGAGCGATGATCAAAAAAGCATACCGGCTAGTTTGCGTTGTCGAATCTGTAGAAATCATGGATGGCTCATCAAGGACAATGCTCAATGAACGCGTCATCATTTGGCATGTGAGAAAAGGAAGAATGAACCAGGAGTAGACTGATGGACTTTTCACACCTCAGCTTCTAGCCTTCGACAAGTCTTCTTCGCTCGTAAGGGTAGAGAAATGCTATGCATCGAGCTCCCTCATGTATTTCCCAGGAAACGCCATACCATGCGTACCTTACCTAGATAATGCTCACATGTCATTAATACTAATATCACGACCAGCCTTTCGTCATGGTCCGCACCACCATCTGCACCTCTCCCAACACTTCTGGCACATCTCGAAGCGTTTCCTTTCATCTCCCAACTACCCTCCCCCAAACACTCTCAAACCCCTGTCTCACACCACCCAACAAACCTCCCCTCCCCTCCGCTCCGTCTTCCTTCCTAATTTCCTCCTCCAGCCTCTCCGCCCCCTTCACTTCATCTTCCTTACCTTCCCCCTCACCGCCAACCGCCTCGAAAAAACTACTAAACACCACCGCGCTAAACGCTTCCAACTCGCCCACCCCTTCCATCGCCTGCACGTACTCGTTCGGCACCCCGTTCCCAATCGCGTGCGCCTGTCTCGTCACCACCGCGAGTATATTCGCCAGTTTGGTCTTAGTTTCCCCAATTTCCTCCACCCCGGATACTGAGGAGGAGAGAGAGGGAGAGAGTTTGAAGGCTTGTTCGCGAAGGACGCGGTCGGTGAGGTGCGAGAATGTGGTATCGAGCAAGAGGGTCAGGATTTGAGAGAAAGGGGGGGAGTCGATGAGGTCGGAGGTTTCGTTTAAGAGGTGGCGGAGAGGGGGGGAGATTGTGTCCGGGGATGTTGGAGGCGTGGTTCGGGAGTTTTGGAGGGTGGGTGGAGAGGGTGTGGTAGCTGGTGGGGACTGGGAGGGTGGTGGGGGCGTGGTCATGCCAGATTCGCGGAGGACGAAGTCTTCCTGGTCAAGAGGGGGGAGGAGGTAGGGGAGCCATTTCGTGTTTCTGGGGGGGTGAGCTAATGGTTTAGAGGATAGTTCAGGGGTGGGAGCGCTTACTTCCTCTCTTCTGGAGTTACGCCTTCTACTATTCGTCGGACATCTAGTATTAGGCTTGAGAGTCTTTCCAAAGACACGTCTTCTCTGGGATTCAGCGGCCCAAAGACTTCTTTTACCGCTGGCTCTACATTTTCCATAATGTCTCTCCATCCTCGATGGATGAGCCACCAGCTGAAGGTGAGGAATTTGCGATTTGTTTCAAAGTCGTTGCCGTATGTTTGTTCGTCGTTATCATTGTCGTGGTTTTCTAGACTGATTGTCGAGTCCTGCAGTGGGTGTGAAGCTAATGAGACTACGCTTGACAGGTAGTTCCGTCGGCCGAGAAGGTTGAGTTGGATGCGGGTGAGGAGAGTCAAGAGAGAGAGTGTATATAGGAGGGTGAAGGACCTTATGATAGCTTGAAGGGATTAGCGAGTTTCGCTTCGAACGTAGAGAAACCATTCTTGCTCACAGTTAATCTTTAGGTCACTCCACAACTGAGCTTTAGTCTTCAGAGGTTTTGGTGGAGCGGACTCCCCACTGCCAGAACTTGATGCTGCCATTTGACTAGCATGTACATAGCTGTCACTCTGAAAGCTTGCCAGACTCTTGCCATCCTCATCCGTCACACTGGGTGGTCCCGAAGACATTTCAGACGATGTGCCTGCGCTCTTCCCCAGCCTTTCCGCCTTCTTTTGCTGTAGATCATGTGTAATAGTTTCCACTGGTAGAGCCTCTATTATATTGTCTGTTGCGGTAGGGAGTAGAGCAAGGACGGTAAAGGTACAATCCTCTTGGTTTTGTTGAAAGCGACGGCGCAAGCTGGGCAGTATTAGCGTCGGGAGAAAGAGTGATAGCATCAGGCGGTTTCACACACTTCTCCTTAGCTATACGGTCGTTGGTCATTCGCTCTTTTGCTTCAGAGATCTTTGACAGCACATATTGACCCGCAATATATCCTACCCCTAGTACTCCAACGCCAATTGCGAGGTTGGATCGGTTTCGCCGAAGCCATCTTCTGGTAGCTGATATCATCTTGTTATTTCAGGTGCTCGACTGGATTGTTTAGTGCCACGTATATCAATTTGCTCTTGTCTTCATAGAAGGCCTTGAAGTACCGTACTTCTTTCTTGTAACCGCGTGCCTCGGCAATGATGATGATGGTTCTGTCGCGCTGGCTAGCCCGCTGTCGCCCTATAGGGATTTCCCTAACCCCTGTCAGTCATCCATGGCTGGAATGTCGGCTAAATGCAGGCTCACATGGTGGGGCAGTGGGATGGGGTGGATTGTAGTGCGAAGACATTGTGTTGTCCCGATAAGCCCTCCATTAACACATAAAAGGCCTCATGCTGCCTTTTATGCGTCGCATGTGAGCCAACTTGATCTCTCCATATTATGGATCAACGGAGACCGCCTGAGTACATTCTTGAAGTCTTTGCTGACCCCACCTGTGTGAAGGACATAGTTCGTGGTGCGCATTCATCCATTATCTTAACGCACACTTGAGGGAAGAAACTGACAGAACCAGGGATACTGCATGCTATCTTCTTTCACCGCTACTTCCCTCCACTCCGACCTTCCTTTCGCGAAGTCCTGGACCTTACTCTTCCCTTTGTCGCAGATCCCGAGCTAGAAACCCTGATCGATACGAGGGTTGGACAGCTGGCCCGGCAACTCTTGTCAACCTCATCGCCCAAGAGTGTCCGAGGCCAGCTTGCGGTACAGTTCTTTGAGAAGAGGAGGAGGAAGGGTGGAGGTTTAGGGTGGTTTACAGGTGCGGGCAAGGGGGAAGAAGAAATCTGTTGGGAGATATGGTGTTTGGAGATAACACTTGCAACACCCAGGACAGAAGCTGGTACTTTCCGCTCTCGTATTGCTGAGTGAGGAGACAAGAACGCTAAATATGTTGCAGAACGCGCGAAGGTGATCAAGGCGATGGGATCAACATTGCAGAGGACAGCAATAAAAATTGTGACAATCGTCAACCGGGACAAAGATCACATACCACCAATCACAACAAGTGAGACGAACCCATTTCCCTATCAGATTGTACTTAATCCGCGGCTGGAAGGTTGGGGAAAGAGTATCGGCATTTTTTGAACATCGTCCGGTTGCAGGTGCCTCGCCTTTTCAAATATGTAGATGGATAGTAGGAATGAAATGTAGATATCGTTTGAAAAGAAGGTTCACTTGCGATTTAGAGACAGTTTTGCATGAAGCAATCACATAGTAATAAAAATAGAGATATAACATTGCAGTTGTGGAATAAGCAATATTGACCAAGCTGTTGTGTCATGAGAAACAACAAGCTTCGTTAACAGCTATGCTGTAACATACAAAGAGGGCCACTCCGTACTCGAAACTCTGTGAGAATGAGTCCCACAATCTAATAAACGTCACCCATATGACCTCCTACAAACCTACAAAGCCACACGCTCTGCCGACCCTCTAACATTTGAGTCGCTTCTGCCCAACTGCTTCATTACCGCGTGGCCACATGCAGTACATGTACCTGGTTGAAGGACAGACTCTCTCACATGGCATGAGGCTTGGTCGCCTGATCTGCCTGAGAGCGGAGGTTGGCCGCGGTTGAGCCACTCTGGGAAAAGTAGCGGGAAAAGACAGGCTGAATAAAGGAGCGGAAGACAATTTGAGCACCGCTGTTCCTTCTATTAGCAATTTGATCATTGGCTGTGAATTTCTCCTAATTTGAGCTTACCCAGTCTGGGGAAGAGCCATCCACAAGACAAGTACAAACTTGAAGGTATAGTAGAATGCTACAAAGAGTTAGCGAAAGAAAGAGGCATGTCCAGAGAGCTCCAAACATACGGAACCAGTATACCGCATTAACCATACTCTCAAATACGGTTAAGAATGCGTACACGACCCAGTACTGAGATGGTTTTAGTCACGTGTCTAATTGTCGGTTCTAGCGATGATCGCGCGAGCATGACTTACAGTCAACCACTATTGTGAACGTCAGCAGTCTGCTTGGGTAAGAGTGAAAGTCAAGATATGCACACTGGTGAAAGGTGCAGAGTTTGGATGAGAGGCTTACTTGAGTATCATCCACTTTGCTGACGCTAAACAACGCCTCCAAGGAATAGTATCCAGGGACCATGAACCCAGCAAAATTCACAAGGAACTCGCCAGCGATATTGAAGAAGATGAGGAAGAAGTATATTCCGACGAGTCCGAGAAAGGCGTAAACTTTGGGTACGGAGGTTTGTTTTTCGAAGTTATTGAGCATAGGGTATTTGGATAGCTGTAGCAAAATTGAGTCAGCATGAACCATGAGCTCTGCGGAGAGCCAGCACAGTAATCGTGATTAAACAAGCCTTTTCACGAAGCACTGTCGGGAGTATCTCCTGAACTCACCTCCTTATCAATCTGGCCGATCTGATGCTGTGTTCGGTCTTGAAACGACATGGTGACGGTCTGTTCTATGACTTTGAGGATAGTGAGAAATTGCAAGTTCTGTAGTTTGAGGAGGGGTGATGTTGAGAATGTTGCGAATGTTGCGATTCTTGAAAGCAATTCGTGGTGCGACGATGATCATTCCAAGAAAAGCTGAAGCTCCGAAACGTCACAGCGGTAATGCCCTAGCGCTGAATTACATAAGCGCCAAGCCCAGCCACCCATTGTCGGACCAACTCGTGTTTACAGTAACAACAAACCGAACGCAATTGTGGGAATCGCTCCTGGCCCCACCAACGACACTTGGTCCTTCGCAAGAGCTATATCGCTAACAGTAGGCTCTGCTCAGCCAAGACTTGAAGCATCTCGGGAGTCTTCACAGACTCCACTGTTTTGGCCGGCGTTCTGCCATTCGGCCCAAGCCCACAACAATTGCCTTGACAAAGAGGAAGGCTCAGCGCCTCGCCATTTAGTCAATCCTCTATAAGAATCTAATAGGCGCTTTTTAGAGTCTTGGAGCTCTCCGATCCGGTCCGTCAAGGGCATCGAGGGTTCGTTATTCTGTATCTTGCAATTCTAGGCCGAATGTTGATTGTTTTGGTAGTTCACAGTCTGGCGCAGGGCTGGTCGCCCTTATCATGGCCACTGGACCCATGAGAGCACGATCTAGCACATCAGGCTCTACCACTACCGGTCCAAGGCGGAAGTCGCGTGCATCGACGGCGAGCGTTCACTCCATTAGTACACAGCCAGTGCAACACTACCAGCATGCGTCTGAACCGCCCGCGCATCTCTTTCCAGTACACACCATGCAACCACAGACAGCTCAATATACTCCAGAAGAAATGATCACACGGTCTGAGCAGCAATTGACGAATCCAAATTCAGCTTATGCTATCGATCCGTCGCTCCAGAATCATTCTGCACATGGGCGTGCACTCAGCGTCGACCATAGCTTCAGCGCAAATCTAGCCACAACAAGGCCTCCTATGACTCAATACCATTCTTTTAACGGGCAGGAAAATCAATTGCTAGAGAGTATGATGGATGAGGCACAAGATGATCCCGCAGCAGGAGAAGGCAAGAAAAAGAAGGGCTCTGCCTCGAGTATAGCAAATGATTTGGAACTTCGAAGGTTGTTCAGAGAAAATCAAGGGCGATCTTTGAAAGACGTCGCAGCTCAAGTGCTCGCAAACGAACGAGGCCCTAAATCAGAGAAAACCAAACAGATATTTGCAATGCTTTGGTGAGCCCTGTCATGAATGTCAAAACAGACCTCGCTGACCAATTACTCAGGCTAGCCTCGGTGTGTAAGAAGAGCAGTAGTTCAGTACCTCGAAACAGGGTGTTCTCGCATTACGCCACAAGATGCGGTACAGAAAGAGTGCCTCCTTTGAATCCAGCTTCTTTTGGCAAGCTTGTGCGGATCATCTTCCCAGGTATCCAGACACGGAGGCTCGGCATGCGAGGAGAGTCGAAGTATCATTATGTTGATCTATCTTTAATCGAGGACCAGCCAGAAACACATGGCCTTGAACGATCTCACGGTGCGAAAGTTTTTGACGGGGCAACAGATAAGTCGTTTATGCGAAGGTAAGCTACCCATGGCGCGTCGTTACTGACATCGCGTTCCACTCCATTTACTTATAATTCACAACGACATACTAAAAACTGTACACATTGCAGACACCGATCGCAACTCCCAGTAGACACCGCTCTCTTTCCTTCACCTGATCTGCTATTTAACTCTAATCTCTCTACCTCTGATCGCCATCAGTCCATGGCCCCGGCGTCTTTATATCTCGACTCTGCTGCTCACAACATCCAAGAAGGCCCTTCACGTACCAACATGGTCCGGCGCGACCTCAAGTTTCCGACCTACGATGAACCCTCATACCGCGAGGATGAACCAATCAACCTCCCAAGTATAAGTGACTACATACCTGCCGGAACTGATCCTGATGCCTCAAATGCATTAGTAGCCTTATATCGCTCCCACTGTATCTCAGTCATTGATTGCTTTCGGTTCTGTAAAGAGAAGATGCTGTGGCATCATTTCACGTCCTTCCATGGAACATTGACGGTACCGGTGCAAAAATTGCTTGCTCACCCGGACATCGCTCCCTGGATCAAAGCATGCGACTGGCTGATGTATCAGAAGATGATTCGATTCGTCGCACCTCTGGCGCTGCAAGTTGTCCCTGTCCGAGTAATTGAAACCTTTCGAGCCATCTCAACTAAGCTCGGGCCACACATCACTACAACATTTCAAACCCATCCTCAGCATGTTCGAGACGCTAAACTAGGTCCGGCAGTCATCTTCGCTGGCCTTCTTGACCGCCTCTTGCGTGTCAACGCAACAGCTCACGCAGCAGCGAACATGCTCACTAATGACGCCAATCGTGACCAGATGTGGCATGACTGGGTGCTTCATGTTAAGCCTATCAGAGTGGTTGAGACTAGCCTTCCAGGTTGCGGCTACACCCGAGTTCTTCAAATCCTGACCAAGGAGGTCCGTGAACTGCTCGGTCCGCTCCGGACGACATCTTATGTGGGAACAAACAGCCTCTTCGCGGATCCATCTGGGTCCACTGCTTCTCAACATAGTCATCCCGAACTTGATGATAGCTCTACTGAAGGGGTGCTGGACCGCTGGACGAATTTTCTTAGTACCCTACCATCACGCTTTCCTGGCGTTGATGCTCGCCTGCTACTTCACTGTGTGGGCGAAGTTGGCTCCGCGGCTCTGCGAGATATCACTATGGCTCAAGCGCTGAGCTTTGGGTCCTGGTGGGTCACGAAAGTCTGGGTCGATGAGATGTTATTATGGCTAGCTGAGAAAGGAGGGTTCATGGAGTACTCACCAAACAGCATGGTAATGAGAGGGCAGGTTGACCTGGTTCTAGATCCAAGGTTTGGTATCGATGAAACAAGCGAGACGTTCAGCGCATCTAGGCCCAGGAGTGCCGTAAGCGAGAGCGTGGATGTGCCTAGTCGATACGGCAGCATTGATATGGGAAGTGGATTTCGCCGTGACGAGAGTCGTGCTGCCAGTGTGCCACAGCCCCAATATCAACCCTCGGGATTGACCCACGAAGTGGCCATGAATCCCCAGCAAGAGCTGCCCACCACCAACGCGTCACATGCAAAGGCCCAGCAAACCACGCTTCCCCAACAACATGATTATCAAGCACAACAGCAGCCTTCAGAGTTCCCTCACGCTGGCAGTGCCAACCTCTTCTCAGAAAAACGAATGGCGGCTGTTAAAAAAGATGAAATGAATCATGATGATAGCGGCATTGGCATGGAGATGGAGCACGAGGAGCTGCGTATGACTAATTATGACGGGTTCGTAGACATTGGGGTCAATGAGGCATCAGATCCTGCGGATGTGGTCGTCTGCTGATTCGTTCATCCAACCATCGACTTGTCCGGCTCGACTTACGACCTTTATGAACAACGCGCAATGACAAATAGGCGAACGGAAGGATAAGGAACGGTGCTCATTTTGTGACGGGGTCATTGCAAAGACACGAGTGGGCCAATTCCACACTTTTAAGGACGATGGCACGTGCGGTGGAGATATACGATGTTACAGCGGTAGTGTTGACAACGTTTTCTATGTCAAGGTTTCGTTTGTACCAACATTTGTCTACCTCTCGAGCTTTTAGTATCCAGCGCTAGGGCGGTCATATGTGTTCTGGGGGCTTTGGGTAGCCTCGCGCTGGGTTGGAGACATTATTTGGCGATAGCTTGCTAGGATACCATTAGAGGACATAGTCGCCATTGTCGGGATAGTTGTTACTGAACTACGTTTTTCTTCCGGATTTTTCGAGGAGCATTAGTTCTATTGGCAAGTTTACGATGGAAGGTGCATGTGAAAACATAATCGAAATGCCGATACTAGAATCGTCACTATACTACGCTCGTCGGGTCGCACGTATATCGTTCACAGCTACTAGTCATTCTTCCACCATTGGTACGTACAGTATCGATCGACCTTCGCCTTGGAACAATTTTGTATTGGCAGTATGAGGGACTATGTGGCTATCTAAAGTATACCATGTACGATCTCACAATGTCTTCTTGAATTATCCCCTTCCCTGTCTTCGATACTACAAGGCCCAATCGCCCAAATTTTCATTCATGTATGCATAATAATACACCACATGTTGCATTTATTGTCTTCATATTAAGACCCATTGACATAGCTCATACCATCCAAAGAAAATTCATCCCAAATACGTCCACCCCGAAATCAAGGGTGGCGTCCACTCTTCTTGACCCCTTTGTTTAGTAGTCACGAATACGCATAAAAAGACATTTCTCTTTCTATTTCTACAGTGTGCTTACAACAACCTTGGCATATGTCTACCCTCGAGGGCGACGTGTTCGGGCGTCCCAGTTGCCTCGTAACACTTTAATACCTAAGAAACGATTGTTCCAGCAACTACAATATTTCTTTCAACATTTTCTGTTTTCCTCAACTGTGAGATTCTGCGATCTCTTGAACGCGATGCCCGCAAATGATCTAGAATCTTCTCCGGACACTCTGGCAGCTTCATCTTGGCTCTTCGGACTTTATGATGTTCCTCTATAGATCGCTTCTTAGGAGGGACGTAGCCTTTGTCTTCGAACCCCCCTGGAAAATAGCCAGAAGGTTTGATGATCATTCATTGTCAGCATGCGTCCATGGCGAATGCAATTTCGTCTATAGAAGGCGGATCGAGAAGTTTCTTCATCTGGCATTCTTTTTGAGTAGGATTTAGTATCTATAAGGTGCATAGGCGGAATTGACATTTCTTTTCTGGTTTTCTAGAGGTTCATAATTTGAGAGATCCTTGATACAGATGGGGAAAACGCTCGTTTTCGAACATCCTCAATCAGATAACCATGGACCTGGAATCCTAGAAACTTCGGTAATGCGTGAAAAATAAGAGACCGGAAAGTGCCACTCATAGTGTTGGGGTCTCTTCTTTGATGCATTCGGGTCGCTATCCTTAAGCATAGGCTTATTATGGTCTCGAATAACTCCTCGGCGAAGAACCAATCTAAAGGAGCATAGTCTTGTTGAATCGCAGTGGGAGTCCCGTAGGATGGAGATGCGAGGTGAAGTGATCAAATGTTTGATCGGAAATATTGCAAATATTTGTTCTACTGAACTCTCATAACGGTCGAAGAAAAGCTTGCAGAAGAACATAGGCAAGCCCTATAGAGGCAAACAGAGCAGAATACGACTGACGGGATTTGCAGACCGGCGACTCCTGATCTGGGTAACGCGGTCTTCCACGGCATCATCGAAGCACGATTGTTCTTTGAGTGGAAGGAACGACATGCAGCTAATACATACGAAAGAATAGAGTGATCTCTTTTGGTGCCAGCACTCGTCGCCTCAGGTATCTTGCCTCAAACAGAAGCAAAGCCTCGAGCCAGACGGTTGGCCCACAATATTCCTCGATTAAATGCAAGAGAGCTGATCCCAGTGGAAATTTATTGGAGCTTCTGTCCAAGAATATTTATGAAGAGCATCCAGATAATGCGCGTATGATGTTCAAGTAAAGTACCTCTTACGCTCGCTATCAACATGTTCTTCTGTTGTGCCCAACTACGCCCTATCTACGGAGCTACGCCACCGCCGTATCGCATAGTGTCCTGTTGTTTTTGAGGGCAGACGATAGTTACAATACCGGCTATCACACAGGCTGTCGCCGTTATTTTCCAGTGTGCCCTTTCCCTTTTTGTTTCGGAGAGGACCGTTTTTCATTGAGCATGACGTCAGCCCTGCCAAATAATCTGGTGATACAATCCACCCAAATATGGTATTCTACCTTCCGCTGTGTTCAATTCCAACAGTCTTCCAAATCAAATGAGTAGAAGCCCGTTGAGGAGCCAACACCATACCTAACCGGCCAACGGAGAGGTCGCTGGAACGTTAAACGGACAGCTCCAACCGCCGTGGTGAAAGAGATCCGGAGGTTACTCCGTGCAGGGCTACAGCCTAGTTCCTTCTTACCTTTCGACAAGCATGAGGTTCGACAATGTTTCACAAGAAGTCTCGGCTGTGCTTATAACCTTTAGCATTCTTCGAGTTCTGCAGCAGCAACTTCGTACTCGCACCAATTGATACTCTTCGCTGCTGTGTTTGAGACTATGTATTTTGTCCTCAAGACAAGACGTGAATAGCCCTCGATTCTGCCGCCAAAGTTGACTTGGTCAGATTCAAAACCTCTACCAGCCTCGTCTCGGTGGTCGGCATTGGGTTTTGGACCTGCATGCACTGCGCGCATGCAAAACGTCTGAGACCCGCAGGCAATGGCAGCCCCGTGATCAAGGCTCAGGCAGGAGACTTTTGCCTCGGGACCCGGACTCTTATCACGATTATTATCAAGTTTTTGTGGTTACTAAGATAACTCAAGCCACCAGCGTGCTTTTTGCTACATAAGTCGACGGAGGAAAGGAATGTCGGCAAGCTAATGTTGGGCGAATGGCAGAGCTTTAGGGCCCAACGAAAGAACGGCCGGTGAGGCTTCTAGCTGAACACTAGATCCAGCCGGACTGGATCTAGAGTCGTACTGCACAGTCGGTACCCAATGAATAGGTGGCCCGGACAACCACTGCCATGTCAGAAAGCAGTAAATGGAGAATATTATTAATGGGTTGTGATGCCGATCAATGCCCTGTCGCTCCAGAAAACCAAAAGAAAACATTAACTCGACATTCGCTGTCCCACACAGGGTCGGAAAGTGAAGCAACGTTGTCCAAGAGACGTGCAATTAATTTATACTTTTTTTCATCTCGAAAGTCGTCGTCTGTAACCCATCGGAGGTCATTTAACCGAAACGAACAGATTACAACTGCCGGGTGACTGGAACGAATCACAAGGCCTTTACCTGTATAAGCCTCGCGTCGATGAGGCAGCCCACGCCAAGGGTTCATTAGAGACAACGCCTCTGGCTCTCAATCCCTGCCAAAGAAGGATCTGAAACTTCTCCTCAACGACTCGCGTGGGTGGTTTTGGCTGCGTGGCCTCGTTTCAATCAAGATTAGATGTCCGCCTACCCAATCTTGATGTCGGTTGGATAGCGGGCAGAGCACTGCCACATGTAAGAAAGATATTGGGAAGATGATTATTACCTGATGACCTAGCTGGAGCAAATGAGCGAACGTATGAAACAGTACGCTCGTTGGTATTGCTTGTACTCGTTCCACCGCTACGATATTACTCACGGCCGCCACCGGCCCACCAAATGCCAACGCAGGCTCTTCCGAGTCGCAAAGCATAGCCTGTCTCTATAGCCGGTTTGGTGGTGCTGGTTCGACGGTGTTTCGCATTGACCTCGGATCCCGTTGCGCGATTCGGTCTTGTGCCAGCCTCCCACAGTTGGTTTAGGAGCCAGCAGGTAAGCAAAACGAGAGAGCCTTGGAAACGGTTTTGGCATCAATCCCTTGGTTTGTAACAAGCGCTAGGAAACTTTGAGTTTTACCCCCGCCGGCCCATGAATTATTGCTCCATTGTTGCAGTATTATATTACTGCTACTCTATTCGAGTCATGGCACCACATGCACTGTCTGTCTGGTGCTGTGCTCGTTTCGCCGAGATTTCATCCTCCGGCTACTTCATCTTTGGTAGCTTAAAAGAGAAACACTACTGCATTGCACGAGCAGTGTCTATTCTTGGCGTGTGTGCTCTTCCTCTGAAGCCGGACTGCGCTTCGTTTACTACTTGCCTTGCGCCGCATAAACAATGCCAAACAGGCGCGACACCACTCGTCGCTTTGTACCTACAGTAGCTCCTGTTTAGAGCATCCAGCAGCCGAAACTAGGCGGGATTGCGAATGACAAGCGTGCGCATGCTGCGAGATTCGATGGGCCGATGCTGTCCAATTGGAGTTCCGGATCTCGTCGACTTTACATCAACCCTTCTTCTCCCTTAAGCCTGAATACCTCCCACTTCAGCTCCTTGTGGCGCGATCTAAAGACTACCCAACCTAGGGCCACAGGGTCTGGCTATTTGGCCAAGCTCTCGTAAAGGGAAAATCTGTTCAACCAAAATTTAAGTGTCTTACCTTCCCATCTACCGGCCTTGACGGCTTCTTCAAGCATCTGCGTCAGACTTCCTAGTGGTTAACGTTAAGGGCGACAATTCTCGACTGTTGCAGCTGCATATCTAAGGCAGACGTAGGCAGGGCCCCGCCATCTTGCCTTCAGGTCCCAGAATATTATCCATTTTCCCACATGACCATCGGTGTCTAAACGGTAGACCGCAACCACATCCAAGATTGGGCTCTGTTCCTGCTTCAGCTGTAAGAGCATTGTTCCGGCCCCACCACTGTAATCCTTCAACCCGACGGTGCCTTCCTTTGTGCCCAAGATAGAATCTCTTCCGGCTTGTTCGCTCCTTCTAGCCGGGGACATCCTTGTGTTGCGCTGGCGGAAACCAACTCACAAGTCGTATCTGCACTGGTGGGAAACTCATATGGAATGGTGGGCCTATGAATGCTCTGAAGTTGTCGTCGCCGTCATTGGTGAGCTCTTCTTCCAGTATGGATTTATTCCTCCAACCTTTTCTGGCCAGACCTGACCTCTCACCTCAGTTGTTCAATCTTGTATATCTAAGTCGCGCCTTGACGGACGCCGCGGCCGCAATAACATATCGGCGAAGCTATCAAGGACTGCTTGTTCCGTCATAAATCATTCTGGCGCCGTCGAAAATCTGCCAGCGGCGCATCGAACCTCGGTCTCGATACGCCGTTGGAAGAAAGCGCGTTTGGCCGAGTTGGTGGCATGGAAGGCAACGAACAGCAAAGAAGGCAGTATGAACAGCCAAGCTACCCCCAAAGAGGATTTGTCCCCGACCTTAGGCCAGGCGCGCAAGGAAGTAATATCTCTGAAGTTCATGATCTCAGAGACGCGGCAGGACCAGATGGGTCGGATCGATTCAGGCAATCGCAACTGTTGGCTGCGCGAACCCCTTCATCTGCGCCGTTAACTGTCAGTGGAAGCAACCCACAGCTTATGGGAGGCTATGGATATACGCAAGGACAGCAATATGCAACTCCACAGATGCAGGGAAATACGCTGCAGTACCAAGGTGATTACTCTCAAGATCCTCAAAGGCAGCAACAATTCCCACAGTACGCGTCACAAATAATGTACAGCGTCCCTCAACAAGTCCAACCACAGTCTCCTTATGACACTGTTCCACAATTCCAACCACGGCAATCTGCAGCCATTGAAGTGTTGTCAACCCAATTTGGGGTTCCACAATACTACAACTCCGGCGAACCGACCACCCAACCGGGACCCGCAACAATAGCACAATACGCGCCACCACAATTCCAGCAACCCATCCAGTACCATCAGCCATCGACATCCCAAGGACGTTCTACTCTTCAACCATCATACCCCACTGGTATGGCAGACTTTTCACAACATAGCGGCCCCGACCCCGTGGAGCAGCAGAACCCCGAAGCTGCAAAGTTCGACCAAGCCTATAACCAGTACCAAGAAGCGCTCAAGCAGACTTTCGAGAACACTCGCGCCGGTAGGCTTGTAGAAGCCAGCGAATCGCTACTGGAGATTTCTGAATGGCTCTTGGGACACGCTGCTGAACTCGGTATGTTTGAATAGCCACATCCCTTGCTTCCAGCTAACACCAACAATAGGGCTTGTTCATGATGATCAGGGATTACATGGCGAGCGGACCAAGCTCTGGGATGAGTTCAACACATGCTGGCTTGCTGTGTTGCAGCGCCAGAAAGAGGACACGCTAGAGATGCTAAATTCCGGCCAGCCACCAAACCCACCGCAGAGCATCCTCCAGCTTGAAGTTTTGGAGAGAATGGGCACTGAACTTGTGCGCCTCTGTGATAGCATGGAAAAGCATGGTCTAGTTGACTACCAGATGGGGGTGTGGGAAGAGGAGATCCTGAGTAGTAAGCAAATCGGGTTCCGCCCTACGGTAATGCAGCTTCAACTATAGGAGCTGACTCTCATACAGTCCTCACACAATGCTCTGAGCTCCTTGAGGGAGACGGTGACGACAACAACGCGCCGGAGACAGAAGTGAGCGGAGAACCGGCACCCACAACTCGTACCTCGACCGCTCAATGAGCGCACGTATGACGCAGCAGCTCTGGCCTGTACATATCCTTCACCCGGAATCTTTCAGCCGGGATTCTTCCATCTACATTCTCAATTATTGGCGTTCTTCTAGCTATCTTCGGTCACCAATTACACCCGCCTTGTAAATATCACCCAATGCGTACTCGAAACTCGAAAACACCAAACCATACATATTCGACCTTATACCAGCAGTACCTTCAACACTCGTTGGGACAGGACCGTTTCCTTTTGTACTTTTCCTTACAGTACGGACAGCTCTCGCGTGAATTCTGGCATAGAAATGCGGGCTTCTAGGCAAAAAGGCGTTTGGTCTCATTTGTCGGCTGGGCAATACCCCTGGGAGGCAATTGTGATTTTTTTTCCAGCATTTGTACACAAAGCTGTACTGGATTACAAGCAGGCGTTTCACCAACTACTTTCTGTATATTCACTTGGGGGGGAACTACGGTGCCGGACGCCTTGGTGCCGGAGATTTGGTGGCCTCACGGCAGTGGAAAGGGGGTGCTTGGTGGAACGGAGGGATCTGGCAACTCGGCAGACAGTGGGGGTGGGAGACGAGCGGTGGATAGGGTCAGGTCAAGGAATACATAGCAGAACAAGGGTGGCAATTACAAAGGGGAGGGGTGGAAAATCAATGGCAAGGAAATTGCAAAGCTACAAATTGTCCTGCAGCTTCATTGCGCTAGCCCGTACAGCCATCAATCAACCACTTTCTCCTTCCTTTCTCCGCGCCTTCAACATAAAAATCCAAGAAGACCTGCACACGACCATGCGTGACGCTGCCATGGCATATCCCTTGCCTGCACATGCATTGGCAGGGGAAGTCTGCAAAGTCCCAACTGCCAATCATCCAAACCTTAGCATCCATCATATCTGATCAAGGCCGCCAGTTGTTATATCATAAGCACTCAATCGTATCAGGTTCGATTCCCTGATCTGCCCAAGCTCTCCGGGTCCTTTGAAGTGTCAACATGAAACGAGGGTGGTTTCGAGGGTTTTCAGCTTCAAAGTTTGGGGGTTTCTGGGGTTAAGGCGCCGTAAGGCACCTGGTCGTCAGTTTTCCCGAGCGTGTGGAAGCCAATCATGGCAGTGAAGCGACATCCTGACAGATGCATCTACAGTTCCGGATACTCTAGTTGGGACTCATCACATTTTCCCAGACGCGCTGACGTCCCAGCAGTCATAAGCATAAACCCCCGTCAAACCTGCATCGCCTACTTTACTGACCTTGTTCTACATCTCTATCGACCAATACATACCAACCACCATGAATACAAGGGAGCAAAGTGCCACAACCGCGCATCCTGACACCACGCACTTGCCTGCTTTTCTACATGAGAATCAAGAATCTCAACTTCTCTTAGCCTGGATCATATTATCCACCGCCGCCTAACAAACAACTCATCAATCAGGCTGATGACCACTTCCCCAAATCCGTCCGAACCCAGTCACTCGCCCATCTCGAAAACCTGATGATCATCAGAGATTCACACTACCGAATGCCTGGAAATAGATATCTGGGACTCCCCAGCCCGGCCCGAGCCATATCGACCACTATCGTTCATCAAGATAACTAGTCCTATTTCACCGAACACAAAAAGAAAACTCTTGATAGCCCATGTGTCCATCAACAAGGGAATGAAGCACCAGCATCACACTTCTGTATGCTTGACAAGTCCACTCTTGACAAATAAATCGCTTGGGAATTCTGTTGGGAAATATTTCTCACTAGCTACTGCAATATCACGCTTTGCAGTTCATTTGATTAACCTAACCTTGCCTTGCTAGTCTGATCTTCCCACACTACGCTTTGCCTTTCAGCAACGTCTCGACCAGGTGACCAGCACTATCGCAATCGCCGTATCAGAGCTACACTGGACCTTTTCACACGTTACGTGTTTTGACATGACATGTAAACAAACACCCTGCCATACCGTTTCTTCTTGCTTCTGCTAGTTTTGAATACATCACATCATGCATCTTTCCAACATCCCATCCCCTTTGTGTACTTTCGTCCTGTGCCATATTATCTATCCCCTTTATCCACCTCACCTCTGCGCGCCAAACCTCTGCTGAGAAACATGAAACCCGATATGAAATAGCATCCATCTGACCCAGAAGTGAAAATCAGATCGAAAGGGGGTTTGAGGGCAGTTGGCGTAATGGTTCGAAAAAAGAAACGTTGTGTATCATAACTTGGCGAGTCGGATCCGGGTAAGGGGGGCTCTTTGTTGAGGATTATTGTTGAGGGTGGGCAAGGAGCTGATGGGCGTCGACCGCCAAATAGAGCAACCCGCGTGATCTCGGATACCATGCATGGCCTTTCCCTCCTATCTCGATTACATACCCTCTAGCTTTCCAAAAAAAAACTCCTTCCACTTCCACCCCTAACCTCTTGGCCCCACGCACTCCCTCTCTCCCTCTCCCTCTCGCCCTAGTCTTCCTCGTTCATCCACGCCGAAACTTACATTCTCGACCTTTCTCTCTCTCTCTCTTTCCAATCTAATACTTACAACCTTGGTTTTCCCTCCTCTTAGAAGCTACGAACACCTCCCCCAAAAAAGCACCACTTCTCCAGAAATCTCTCACCAAAGCTTGTGTATACGAGATTTCGTGAAAAGTGGGGATGGTAGAGGAGGTGTTTTATTCTGGAGCGGGCAGCGTGGGATGGGATGTGTATGTGAGAGAGAGAAACGAATGATTGGTTGGTAGGTTGAACGAAAGAGAGGGGGGAGGATTTAGTTGGTATGGTATACCTACACACTACATACATACCTAGATTGTCTCGCCCAAGGGGTACATCCATCACACACACGAACCCATACAAAAACAATACAAAATCCCCACAAGGTTACCCCACAACAACAACAACAACAACAACAACAACAACAACAAAAGCCACAAGATATCACACAGCCACGAACACCGCTACGCCTCCCACAGCCTCTCCCCCGGCCCCCCCCTCCCCTTCCCACACACGAAACCCACTCACTCGCATTCCTTTACCGACAGGACAGAGAAAAGCCAATCTAGTGACGGGGAAAATTCCCAAAAAGATGCAGGATGAAATTGGAAAACTCGCTGGGACTGTGAGGGCATACTTGCATACATACATGCAACTGCAACTGCCAATGCCAATGCCAATGCAAATGCCAATGCCAATGCAAATGCACCTGCAACGTCAATGGGGCGCGAAAAGAATCGGCAGAAAAGCATGTGTTCCAGCAATCAAAGAAACCCCAAGGTTAGTTAAAAAAATAAAATAAAATAAAAAATCCACATGATGGCATGCATTAGATAGTCAACCCCTCCACATTCCCAAGTTGCCCGCAACGGC
>JAABUL010000365.1_pt1 | contig 97136 bp, 101 predicted proteins | sample 5559151 | NCBI WGS metagenome assembly JAABUL01 (sample SAMN10711876, study PRJNA513368) | rock metagenome | isolation source: Antarctica rocks | place: Antarctica: Victoria Land, Pudding Butte sud | reverse complement strand
GGGCGTTCTGGGCGGCTTGTTTGGTGTGGTAGAGTTGGCGGGGGGCGAAGGGGAGGGAGGGGAGGGAGGTGCTGTCGGCGAAGAAGAAGTAGAGGAAGAAGATGCAGAGGATTGCCGCGAGGACGTAGGTGATGGTGCTGTTGCGCCGCACCGGTCGTGAGATGGCCATGGTGGGGTGTGGGGTGGCTGGAGGCTGATATCAACGTTAGCCGGTGTATGGAGTACTGCGCTGGTCCATGCGATCTTGTCGGCGCATCGCCGAGGATGTATATGGGAAGACATACCCAACCAAGTGTATTACGACGCTCTCACTCTCCTGTTCGATTGTGCCCTCCGGCTTCCATGCAGGGGTATGTCCTGCGATCCACGTGACATTCCCTACTCTTTATGTCCGCGGCTCCATCTTACACTCTTTGACTTTGTATGTATCGAGGGTGGTGTGGTATGAATTGACAGACATATGGCTTGCGCAGCCACTAACGCTTGAACGGGCCAGATTTCGTAGTTCGACGTGAGGCGGCAACTCTATTCCCGGACCCCTGTCACTGTAGTTGTAGTGGCGCCGCGGGAGTGCCGCGGCGCAGATCTTGTGGGGCTATCAATTGTCTCTGTTTGAGCAAGGCCGCGGTACGTGAAGTTATTTCCTCAGTATTGTCGGTCAGAGACATGGTGAAGTTTACACTTATTGGAGAAAAGCGATACGAAGCGGCAGGCTGACAATGTGATTGGGAGTGCACGGCGCACGGGGATCTCAGGGCATCATGCCCTGAGATCCCCGTGCGTTGTGGAGATGGCGTCCGATCTGCATAAGCCTTGTCTGTGTTGACTTCGTTTCATCAAGAAAAGTGAATGTCCAGCATGAATACGATACAACCCACAGCAGATGATAGTTGCCTAGGATTCTCAGTGCAAGTGGAAATGCTCGCTCGACGCTAACGGTGCGTGCTCAGGCCATCATAGACGAAAGGTGCCACGGATGCCACCTTGCTTCCAGATCTATCATCATCAGGGCACGTACCTTGAGGTTGAAAGGTATAGCAACGACAGGTCAGTGACAGTGAAGACCGTAAGCATACTGCGGACAGCAAGACCCTTGAAGCCAGCGAGATGCCCGGTGGTCTAGGAACAGTAAGGACGGTGAGAGTACAACACGGCAGGAGCATCAAGGCCTTCAAGGACGACAAGCCACCAGAGACTGTAAGAACCCAAGGTCTGCTAGAAAGCAAAGCGACAGCGACCATAACAGCCATAGAGACTGGCGAATCTCAACATTATGCTCATAGCTATGCACCTGAACTGCGGCTTCGAAGTGCTCCTCTAGACGTTTTTATGCCATGCCGCTGAGGTAGGTACATCTGCTTGCTACGATCTTCTACATTCACTTCCGCAGCCGATATCCACCGGAAGAGCTGTTAATCTCTCAGATGCACTTCTGCTTTCCCTGATCCGTCTCTCATCTTTCAACGATCTCCAGCAGGTCGAAGAAAGATCTGTCTTGCTTTCCTTTTATCTCGATGATGGAGATCGATATGGAAGCCTCCAGTCGCCAAGATCGATCGTCCTGCTGCCAATCTCGCATTCACTTTCGACCAGAGAAAGCATCAAGATTCGCCTCCGTCCAAATCTCTCGATGCGCTTCAGCCTGTCCAAATCCATCTCTCATCTCACAATAAGTTTCAGCAAGATCAAAGATCCTCTGTCTCACTATGCTTTCATCTCGGATACGGAGATCGAGATGGAAGTCTCCAGTCCCAGAGATCGGCCTTCTTGCCGTTTCGTCCTTTCATCTCAGATTCTGTGGATTTCTAGGATACAATCGCATACATCTGTGAATGTCGACGAGCATCGACGGATCCCGTGAATGACTCTTTGTTGGAGCCAGATATATCAGGGCGGATCTCAGTGGTAGAGAGATGGCTGATCCAGTAAGCGACCATGGGAAGTACTTCAGAAGACGACGAGCCGGTCAAAACGGAACCAGCAACACCAGAACAGCGCTCCCTCTGCCCGCACTGCCTGAGACCTCTCCCAACCAGTTGGCATATCACTGACCTTCAACCACAAAACGCAACCACCCACCAATCTACCACCGCCAGAGAAGATCCCGCTGACAACGCAATGAGCGGACAATACCAAGGACAACAGCAGGGCCAACGTGAGCATCTTGACTCCACTGTGCGAGAACCTTCATCGGACATGGTCCACCGCGATGTCACCTCGAGACAGCCCGCTCAACCGGTGCAGCCTCCGCGTACTGCTGTTCAACGACCTTTGGCCGTGGCTTGGCACATTTATGACCCTCACTTTGCGGCGAGGATGTGGAGATTTGATCAATATCCGTCTACCATAGACGAGCCGGCTAGGACTAACAACCACAGTGCGACCACTTCTTCAATGACCGAGAGGCAGAGCCGCCCGTCGTCACGGCAAGGTGGCAGAACCCCCAACGGCAAGGTGGCAGTGAGGGACCGACGCCGTAAACACAGGCCTCACCACAACGAGCGATATGGCAACCATAGGCTGCGGCCTTGTGGTTTGCGGGGTGAGTGAGATGGTAGTCAGAGATCCGCAAGGGCTGTGATCACCCTTCCAGGGGGAAGAGCTAGCGGTATGCATTCATTTGATCAAGTTGTTCTCCTCGAATTCTCTCAAGTCCGGGCTGTTGCATTGCCACTCGTTGCCACGATAGGATGGTAGGATATGTGAGAGCGTTTTGAATTCTGGGTGATACAACTTTCGCCATACGAGGTAGCTCAGCAATTATGTCAGCGGGTTTCACAGGCGACGAAGTGTGGCCACAGGAACACGTGCCGTGCTGGCCATGCTTCCGGCCTTATGATTGTTACTCAAGTAGGCTCGCCATGGTCCGGTGACCCAGTCTGAGACAAATCTGCCCTTCTTCAGTTGCACAACCTAGTCTGCCTTGTATCCCGGGCATGCGGACTGCTAGCTCCGCAAGAATGACGGAGGTGTACGACCACCAGCAGCTACCAAGGCGTGCAACCAGTGACTGTGTTCCCATCAGCGGAAAGCATTCTCAAGCAAACGTACTAGGTGTTGCTCCATCAATCTGCAGCCATTTTGTTAGAGAGAGCAGAATCACACTGTGGCAGTGATAGAGGTCGGGCTGGGGACATCTCTTTCAGATGCGAACACTTGGGGCTGCGTCCTACCACGGCTCTTGACAACTCGAGTGCTGTATGGCTGACAACGACCCTGCTAGGTTCGAGCCAGGGTATATTCGACAGGGGTCGAGCGCAGGTCAGCGCGATGTCCGCACGAAGACTGAAACAACCGCATCTCGTGCCATAGTCCGTAGCACAAGCAACATGATTTGCCTTCTCGACAGGTCGCAACTAGGGTGTATTTGAAAGCACCAGAGGGTGGGCGATGCGAGTGTAGAATCTTCCATCCTCCAAACTAGAATAATAGAAATCATGACCTCAAGGAAGCAAAGTGGTACAGTGCCTGTTCTCGGACCCGATGTCACGACATCAGCTGTCGCCCAGAGTGAGGTCCATCAAGCGCCATATCGCCAGCTGAACTATCGAGTAAAGGAGATCCGTTTATGCAGAATCGCGCCGGCTCTTGCATGGGACGATCCCATTGTATGCACCCTGGAGACGAGACGACTCAAGGCCAAAGGCACTTTCAAGTGCTTGTCCTATGTTTGGGGACCCAAGATCTTCAAGACCATCTTGCTCGATGGACTGAACCACGAAGTCACCCAAAACCTCTACGAAGTCTTGCTCCACCTTCGCTCCTGGTTGAAACCGGGACAAGCAGTGTGGATTGATGCCATCTGTGTCGACCAAAACTCTAAATCGGAGAAAACGCAGCAAGTTCCGATGATGGGAAGAATTTACCGCAAAGCTTCCGAAGTCATTGTCTGGCTAGGACCGAACCCCGTGGACCGCACCGGAGACACTGTCGCAGGCGCAAGCCCAAACGAGGCAGATATCAAGGAGGTGTTTGAGTTCTTCCAGGAGCTTGCCGATGATGGCCATTTCCATGATCTGCGCTACTTCAGCAACTGCGGTGGGAGCTGTCCAAGCACGCCGAAAGCGCCAAAAGGATCCTGGGAAGGGCTTATGAAAACCTTGGAGGCCATCATGCGTGCCCCCTGGTTTTCCAGGACCTGGGTGATTCAGGAGATCGTGCTAGCCCGGAGGGCCGTGGCGATGTACGGGCAGCACACCATACCATGGATTACCATTGAGACAGCATGGCGAAATTGGAACAACCATCTCAACATAACAAGGTGCTGTCATTTCTGTATTCTCGGTCTTGACCAGTCCCACAAAGGCGACCCCGAGACGTTGGCCAAGTACCGTGACAGTGTGATGGACTTCTGGAATGCCAAGCAATTCTGGCGCAAGGGAAAGGATCTACTCACCGCATTGCACGTATTCAGGCGTAAAGAAGTTTCCGAACCTAAAGACAAGATCTTTGGTCTGCTAGGTCTCCAGCGCGGCGCAAAGGCGATCCTGATCAAGCCGGAATATGCGGAATGGTACACGCTAAGCGAAGCTTACACAGATTTCGCCATCCAGCTGAACCGCAAGCATGGGAAGTTGACAACGCTGCACTTGGATCTGCACCAGCTGCTTCCGGACTTGCCGTCGTGGGTACCAGATTGGACGAGTCCGCTGACGCCGTTCACTGTACCTCCAACATTCATGCTTTGTCGGCTTTCCTCACTGAAGCTTTACGGTCCGACAGCGGGCTTGGAAACCCCACGATGGAGTGTTTTCGGCAAGCATCGCCTTGACCTGCATGGTATTCGGATCGGGACCATCGAACGGCTGTCCTCTGTGTGCAAATTAGAGACCGAAACGGAACGTGCTTTCGGGCCGCTTGAACAGCTCACTGAATGGATGACATTCCTGCGATCGTGTGTGAAAGAGGGCCGCCTGTCTGGACCGATGGCAGTGGAGTCTTTCCATAGGACCATCTTTGCCGATGTCTTCCACAATGGTGCCGAGAGCGTGACACGCCGGAGCCCAGGTGATGTCGTCGCGTGGCGCCAGCATTGGGATGGCATGTCTGAACAACTTCGTGACTATGGCCCTCGTACGGTAGTGTCTTTGGGACCCTGGGAGAATTCCCATTTCATTGCATGCTTGGGGCGCGCGCTCTTCGTTACGTCAACCGGCTACATAGGGCTGTGTCCCGAACGTGCACAGGTTGGCGACAGCGTCTGGGTGCTCCAGGACTGTCCAGCACCAGTGTTTTTGCGGTCCCTTGAGGGCGAGAAGGGTGCAGCTCTGAACACTTACAAGGCTCTTGGCGATGGTTATGTCGACGGCTTCATGGATGGCGAAGCTATAGATAGGGGGCTTGGTAGCGAGTCAGTATCGATAGTGTGATGGAAGTGTACAATAGTTCTGCTGGGCACCTGCGCTTTATTCCGGGTCGGCAAGGACGAATAATCCATTATTGGAGGACGATTTTAGTACCGTCTGAGCTTCTTGTAGCTCAGTGATGCGCCCTTTGAGCGGTCTGCAGGTAGCTGTCGTGGGATTTCAAGCTTCCGAAGAGACACAATCTCTATAAGTTCCTAAGATTTCTGGCTTGATGCTCCCAGCTTGAAGATACCATTGCCGGTGATTGGTGTTCTCGTTGGTTTCTGCCATCCGTGCGTTCTACTACTGAGTCTCAGGTGCATCTGTATTCTTAGTGTCCTTGATGTCTAGGTGTTTCCTGGCATCCTAGATCTCTCGGTGCCCTGAAAAGATTGAGGTATTCGGTTCACATGGTGTGGCTCATGTCGTCAATGTTGCAGGTCAATTCGGAGTTCCTGATTGCCTTGGTGTCTAGATGTTCTAGATGCTGCCAATTTACTTGATGTCCTCGATGTATTTTATGCCTTTGCCGCCGTGTTTTGGCGTTCTTGATGTCCCTGATGGCCTGGTGTCCTTGATGTTTAGACGCTCTGGTTCTGCGCAAGGCCTTGATGTTCCTGGTGTTGTTGATCATATTGGTACGATATCTTCTTGTGCTTACCGTTCATGAGAAGCAAGACCACGGTCACGTGCCCGATCCATCTCGTTTCGAGGATGCGTCCCATGCATTCCCTCGTTTCATCTCTGCCGCGATGCGCGGAAACTTGAAACAAAAGGCTGCGGAGCAATTCAACATCGCTTAGAAATGCACCACAATCACCAACAAGCGGTCAGTGTGAAATGTTTTCAGCGTTCGACCTATGGCGGAGTCGAACCCCAGCAGTCTGCTCGCGTGCTCTCAACAGTAGGTTGAAAGCCAGTGGGAGAGCTCCAAATGTGTGGATTGGGATGCATATAAGCGCCGCGCCAACGAGAAGGCGCGCTGTCACTGTGGTTCAGAACGTTAAACGATCGGCCAGGCCTGACGATCTTTTCTGGAGGGGTCTCCATGTGCCACGAAGATGAGCAGTGTTTTAGATTCTGAGTCAGGAGTGGTTGCCAGTTCGACCATTAGATTTCGTGTATGAGAGGTGAATGGGATGAAATGAGATACATGTACCTTTACCAGGACGATGAGCACTTCCACTCCGCCCCCAGCACACAGTTGGTAGGTATTTCGAACGACTGCAGCAACCGTGGATGCAGCAACTCTGCGCGAGAAGATGGAGTCGGCAGAAATAGCTGGGCCAGTTGAAAAAAGCCTTTCGTTGGAGCAGCGCCCGTTTCGATCTTGTTAGCGCATGTCGAAAAGGAGCTAAGGCTGGCGCGTGGCGAATGAGAAAGCACGACCCCTTTGTACTTTCGCATGTCGTCGCATGCATCCTTCCTGCTTGCTCGCATCTCTCCCTCGATATCACCATCACTCCATCCATTCCTTCTTGTTGCCGTCTGTCGCTGCTCTCTCTCTTGCATCTTTTCGACATCCATCGCCTGCTTTCATTTCGCTGTCGCCTTCCGCCCGTCGCACTGTCATCCTCTGGTCGTCTCCCACGAAACGCGTAATCCGAGCTGGTAGCAAAGAGCAAGGCCTCATTGTCACCTCGAATACACGTGCGAGCACTTATCATAAAGCGGCCGCCATCACCAGCGCACTCTGGACCATATAAATCTTGATATCGTTCTCGCTGGAGGCTCCAGTTTAATTCAACGTCATCCGACCACAGTGCAGGCGACACTCGACCTCACTCCTTATCCGGTTTACGACAGCATATTCGACTTCAACAAAGCGAAGGTCCTCTACGCCACTTCTTCGGTGCGACAACAAAGAGACGCGACATTATCACGACAGCCGACGACGCCACTACTAAAGAGTGGAATTTCTTTGTAATCTCTTAATCTGTGCTTTTACGATACCCCACCTGCTTTGATACAGCAGCCTAATCTCTGGTGCTTGTGCTTGGACAGTCGACAAGGAGGATCTTGAGGCATTCCCAGCAGCTCGACTACCACCAGCATAATCATCTCTTCTTCGGACTTCTCCCCGCCAGCTGCCACTCGATTTCGACGGCAGCGCTTCGAGACAGCTTCACTTCTTTAACGATTCAGTGTTATTAAGATTTCTACGAGCAACACTATGAGCTTTGACGCAGGCGGTCTAGCTCAAATGACGTACAATAACTCCAACAACGGATACTCCAACAACGGCTTCGGTGCGTCAGGCGCTTCCTTCGGCAATCGCTCCCGCTTCAGCTCGAAGAGGTTGAGCGTGGCCTTGCCGCCAAAGGTCAATCCCATCAGCGAGGATCAGGTCGACAACCCGACCCCGCGTACCAGCCGCTCCCACCTGCTTGCAGGTCTCCGTACCCAGCCAAAGACTCCACAGGTCCCGGCTTCCGCTCCTTTCAACCAGACTCAGCACCACTCCCAAGGACTTGGTGCTTCCAAGTGGGGTGGTGCTGGCTACGATGCATACGATCAGGATGTGCCCCAGACTGCGACTGGCGCTGGCTTCCATATGCAAAACCAATACTCCATGAACGCTGGGAGGCAGGTCTATGCTCTGCCAGAGCAAGTCCTTGCACCACCAACGCTCTACGACGACGGTGAAGATGTGGACCCTGCTGTGCTGGAAGAAATGCAGATGCGTAGCTTTTATCTTGCACAACGCCAGCAGCAGCTCCAGCAGCAACTTGCCAACATCACGGCCCAGGCCCAAGGCTTGAATGTCAATACGAATTTTGCCCGCAACCCATACCAGCAAGGTCCCATGACTCCGCAAACTCCGCAGAGCTTGTATGGCAACCAGCAGATGCAGATGCAGTCTCCAATCGAGGTTCAGCCTGGTGTCTACCTCGTCTACAACCCGGCTATCCAGGGCTACAGCTATGCCTATGACCAGAGCATGCAACAACAGAACAACATGTCGCCAGTCCACCAGGCGCAGGGTTCAGCATACTTCAATTCGCCACAAGCCTTCCAGCCACCGACTCCAACCGTCAGTGTTACACCACCCGCCAATGACGTGCCCAACCCCATGGGTACGCGCTCTTTCTCGCCTCCAAAGCAGACACCGTCTCCACCATCTGCGTTGGAGCATGTCGAGCCGCTGCCACCACCATCGAGCAATGCATTCCGCCGTGGTCACGCTCACAAGAAGACCGCTTCTCTGTCCATCAACCCAATGTCTGAGGGTGTGCTTAATGGCCCGATGACGAGCTCCAATGCCACTTTCGGCTCCCAGCGCACCGTGGTCCCGGCTGGTCCTATGACGGGAACCTTCGGTCCTGGTGCTGCTCGCAATGGCGAACACCCTCTTCGTCAGCCTCGTGGCCCTCCGCCGCTCGATGAGCTCACGGCCCTGCCAACCAGCAATCACGAAGGCAGCAAGAACTTCGTGAGTCGTCAGCGCCGCCGTGCCCTCGATAATCTCGTCAAAGCTGGCAGCAGCCGTCGCGGCCTTTCGCGGTCTTCGGCTGGCAGCCCCGTCAGCGATCGCGAGCTCAATTTCTCCATCAGCGAGGAGGGCGAGGACAAAACGTCTGTTACTAGCGCTGGCAGCCGCAAGATGAGTCCCATCGGCTCCGAGATGAAGGTCAAGCGTGGCAGCCAAGGTTCTGATGGCGGATACTTCGGCCTCAGCTCTGCTAGTAGCAGCGAGGGCGAGGACTTTGGCACCTACAAGCAGCCACCGACACCATCGACACCAATTGCTTCTGGTGGCGAGCGGAAGAAGCTGATGCTGGGTGTGATCAATGCAGCTGAAAAGCGCAGGAGCATCATCTCCTAGACCATCGTGCTGTAGGTGGGTGGACGACGGGTTTTTGGAGGAGCTCCGATTGTAACCTCGACACGCGCGCTTCGCTGTGCGATACCGCGCTTGACACCAGCTGGCACTGCTCTGTGTGTATATATAACAACGTCATCATCTTCGACTGCAACCGACTCCGACGTGGAAGTCAGGCCATGCAGACACTACTATTACTAACGGCCGAACGATCACGAATGTCACTCCTTACCATTAACTACAAAATTCTTGTGGCTGCCGGATCTCGCGCGCCAGCGAACCGGTGCCGGGCTACGATGCGTGCACTGCTTGTTTGCGCCGGGTTTTGCTATGCTTGCTGCTGGGCTGTCGATGGATGGGACGATAGATGCAGGTCCTCAGTTGCGTGAAGCCACGTGAGACTTGGATGGGAGGAGGACGAACGATTATTCATACGCTGCCACGATGTTTCTGTGGTGGGAGTCGATAGCCAGGAGCAAATGCAATTATTGAGAGCGCAAGCACTGTTGATGTCTCTCTCGCTCGGCATCTCATTCATAAGGTGACGCTGAAAGGAAGCGACGATCCTCATCTTCAAGCGTGCTTGCGTGATATATCGCCTTCTCAAACTTAGGACGAATGGTCGTGTACCGAGTAACGATCACGTGCTCCTACCTGCACGAGAAATATCTCATTTAATTAATCGTGCTCTCCCCGCGTTGACATTGGTCGAGACTCATCAGGGGCCCGATCCTTCAGCCATTCCCGCTGGCGAACCTCAGGTCGCTCCAAGCGCCTGCCGTACAAAATCTCTCTAGTGCTGTATCGCGCCAACGGCCACGGCGAAGTGTGCTAGATGGAGGAAAGCGGCTATTGAGGGTTTTCTAGGGTTCTTGGTGGGTTCGGCCGCAGGAGGTTGGATTATGGGGAAGAGGTGAGCTTGAAGGGTGAGGTCTACGAGATATGGATGCGGTCTTTCGGGAGACAAGAAGCTGATGAAGACAGTCCGTCTGCTATGTAGAAAGGTTGGAGGCTATTCTACCTTTCGTAGTCCGCGCCCACAGCGCCTCGAGCGTTCACGGCTCCATAGAACGACCGCCGAAAAGTTTATACCAAGCATCTTCGAAGTCAGGGGGTCAACCGCGCATTGTCCATCTCATTTCACTACCGCAATGTCTCGGGAACCGCTCACAGGCCATGTTGAGCTTCTGCTCCGTCACCGTCTCTTTCGAAGCGCCTGTCTTTCGCGGTGCAATTGCCGATGTGCTTGTGCGGACTTGTGTTTGCGACGTTGGCCTAATCTCCTCTCCTTGACTCTATCTCGATCGCGGCAACAAGAGGGTTGGGGGCAGAGTCTAATCTAATTCTAGTGTCTAGTGCTAGGTATTGTTTCTTTGGGCGAGTTTGAGCGTTCCCGTTGTTGCGTTGTATACACCTGCTGTTACACAAGGATCAAGGATACGGTACAGGCCGCGGCAGTCTCTCGAAAGATACCACGACACAACAACACTTCGTCGAAACCTCGGGAATATAGGGGACAAGGATTCAGGCCAGCCGCAATCAACGCGCTAGGGGAAGCGATGCTGGGTACCTTGAGAATTTGAAGAGTCTGATAGTGCTGAGATCTTACACCGGGTCAACCCTCAAACGAAGACGCAATATGTCGCTCGGTGCCACCCTCGCCGCTGGCGGCATGCGGCCTGCGAGCTTCCTACCTACCATCAAGTGCTCCCAGTGTGGAGACGAGATCGAGATATCCGCCATGGGAGACCACATCTGCGCGAAGTCGCCAGCCGATGCGAAGTCACAACATGCTTCCATGAGCAATCCCTTTACCTTGCGGCAGATGAACGCGAGCGGCTCGAAACCTGCCCAACCCTCGCCTCTTCAATTCGACTCTCCTCGACCTCAGACAAGGCCGAGGGCGCCTACCGCAGGCTCAAACTCTGCACCGCCTTCTTCGAGGATGCGAGCACCCCCACCACAAATCAACTCAGATGCTGCAAACCGACCATTCCTTGCGCCTCTACCACGACCTGAGTCTCCCATCTCGCCGGCAGCGAGCTCAAGATCAGGGAGCAGCTTTGGTGGTCGACCACCACCACCACAACGGAGTGTGACGACAGGTCCAATGCCGCGATTATGGGATCCCAGACCGCCCAGTCCTGAGCTGTCCGCTGGCTTCGACTGTGCCTTCCCAGCCTTCCCATTCGGAGACCCGCCAGGAAGTCGACCGGGCTCAAGCAACGGGCGCAACTCGCCTAGTGAGCGTGGCTCTTCGCGCGCCGGCTCGCGGCAGGGTGGGAAGCCGATTGAACCGTTCTTCCCAGAGCCCAAGAGCCCGACGAGCAGGGCAGGCGAGAATGTCATGAACCGCATGAATACACTGAAGAGTGGGCCTTTTGATCCCAGTCGGAGTCGACCAAGTAGAGACGAGCGGTCACAGGAGGGTATGCCTCTCGACAGGCGGCGGCCTAGCATTCCGAACATGCCGTTCACTGAGCACGCTCCGCCAATGCCAGCTGCTCCCAACACGGACAGCTTCGACTTTGGGACGATGTCGGGCACGCCGGCTGCACAGAGCACATCATCACAACCACCGAATGCGGGTACGCAAGGTCCCACGATGGTGAGAGGTCCACCACAAAGACCTGCCCGGCCAGCCGAACCTCTTGGTGCAAACCTTTTCGACGAGGCCACGAACGGGACAATACCAGCAGACTTCCCACTTCCGCCAAGAATGCTTCAACCTGGAGACAGGAGCAAGACTCTGCCAACCAGTCATGAAAACAACGATGAGCTCCCAGCGCTCTCGAGAATGCAAAGCGAGCCTGCTCCGCGTGGCAGATCAGCACGGCCAGCTCTACCCGAACCTGCTAGGTCTGAGCCTTCCCGGGGTTTCCCTTCGCGCAGCACGAGCCGTGGTGGAACCTCACGGGTGGACTACAGACTGGAAGACGCACCTCCAGTACCTAAGCCAGTCCAAGAACTGCATCGATCGAACAGCAGACACAAACCATCTGGATCTGATTCGTCAACAGCATCTTCCGCGCTCTCGGTCGAGAACACCGGCAGCAGCAGGGGTGCGAGTCCTGTGACCAGTGCCGCCAGCAGCGTGGACGCATTCTCGCCGTTGAGCGCTGAGCCTGGCCAGTATGGCGACGACCAAAGCATGCGGGTTGCGGGCCTCAACACAAAGGCTCAAGATAACCCTGGGCTACGCGCAGAGATGCCAAAGCAGCGAAAATCACCTCCGCGTAATTTTGCTCGTCCTGTGCCTCCCAAAGCGGAGATAGAGAAGCCGCTAGAATCTCCTGTATTGCCTATGGGTAGCAACTGGCCTCTGGAGTCGCCCATGGATCCAGGATTGCAGAACGGCGTCCTTGGGTTCCCGGCAGAGCAGGCCGCTCCTCCTCCCAAGTTCGCACACGCGGAGGCACCGAGGACTCGGAAACCTGGGTCTGGGCTATCCCCAGCTGACTTCCTGAGCGACGACTACGATCCGTATCGCCCTCCGCTGTCTCCGATGGCAGAACAGCCGCCTCCGCAGCAAGCACAGGCGCCACATACACGAGCTCGATCTCGGACAACCAACCAAGCCCCATCTCGACCGATGTCTCCACCAACCTCAATACCCTCCCGATCACAAACCCCACAACTAAGCAGAGCCCACACCTTCGACCAAAGCAGCTTTCCTCATCCACCCTCTTCAGCTCCTCCCGCACCTTCAAGCACCCCCTTCAAACCCCCACCGATCCCTCAAGAACCCACGCCCGCTCCTCTCACCCGCCGCACAACCACCAGCGGCAACAAACCCATCTGCCGCGGCTGCTCCCAACCCATCCAAGGCAAATCCGTCAAAGCCGCCGACGGCCGCCTGACCGGCCGCTGGCACAAACAGTGCTTCGTCTGCAAAACCTGCACCCAGCCCTTCGCGTCCGCGGACTTCTACGTCATCGCCAACAACCCCTATTGCGAGCAGCACTACCACGAGAAGAACGGCTCGACCTGCGCAGGCTGCCGACGCGGAATCGAGGGCCAGTATCTCGAGACCACGAGTTCAGGGCCTGGTGGAGCGAGGATGGAGCGGAAGTACCATCCAAAGTGTTTCACTTGTGCGAGTTGCAGGAGTGTGTTGAGTGAGGACTATTTTGAGATTGGCGGCAGTGTGTTTTGTGAGCGGCATGCGCTTGCCGCGATGCGCGCGCAGCCGAGACAGGGTGGGCCTCCTGGGCCAGGGAGGGGAGGTGGGCAGTTGATGCCGCATGGGGGGAGTGGGTTGAGTGGGTTGAAGGCGGAGAGGAGGACTACTAAGTTGATGATGATGGGTTGAGCTGGACCTACCTCACTCGCTATGGATGTTCCGGATTGTCGCTTCGATGTGATACCCTTTTGCTATCTCGCACCCGCAGTCGAGTACGACGCTACTTCACCGAGTTGAGGATACATTCGCTTTTACAACGACACTTTACTACTGTCCTGGCGTTCTGGATTTGGGTGGAGGGTGGCAGAGCCCCGCGAGGCTGTTGTCAGATCCGGCGAGATCTCGACCATCATTCTTCGAAACACTTTTGCATTCTGGCGTGGGCTATACCCTCTTGAGTTACGCAGCAGAGCTGTGGCCATTGATATGGCATATCTAGTTCTATTCGTAATGTATATACGAAAGTCAACCACATCTTCGCAAGAAATTTGCTGTCTGACACCTGACTCCGTACTACAGTCGTCCTTGCCTCGCTTCTTCGACCTCAAGGCGTTCGAGTCGTACATCTTAAGCCACAGCCCGCAACGTCCTCTTCCAACCTGTCTGCGGCCGCGGATCTGTCTGAGAACGGATACCTGCATGCTAACCAGCCTCGCGACTGCCGTCAAGCTTTCATCTGGCATATGTGTTGTCGATCACGCCTTGCACAGGACAACAACAAGGCTGGAGTGGGGTGGAAAAGTCCCGAGACCTTGCTTTGGGGTTCGTGCTACGGGGTGATACTTGAAGAAGGGGAGGAAGTTTGGTTCGTGCAACGGGGAGTGAGGCAGGTGGCGATCGTGGTGCCCAGCGAGAGGTCGGAGATGCGAACGAGTGCACAGTTGCGCTTGCTTAAGGGCAGGGAAAGCTACTATAGTACACACATATATGGGGCAGGGCTGGTATGCTCGTACGGCTCCTCTGGAGATGGTGCCGTTTCCCGATGGAGGGAGTTTGCAGGCGTGCTGCACGATGCTGTGATCGGCCGTGGTGGCGGGTCCTGGGGTGCTTGTGCTGAATCTCCATCATCAACTGGAGGCGTTGTTTCGACTGCAGCGCAGATCAAACACCTTCTGGCTCGGACAGTCTCTGAATTGGTAGAACCTCGACAGGGCTCACCGAATGACTCTTCTATCGACCTCAAGTCTTCGATGCAGTCGGGTATGCGCTCCCACCGATGCTGTCACCTCTGACATGTCTCACGTATCCCTCGACCCGTGCCTGCAAGGAGATGGGGTACAGCAAGCGGTCTGCCTCACCAGGCCTGACGTGCAGCAGATCTACACTTCGGCTCGCGGATGGCTTAACTGACTCGGCAAGCGCCGAACCGCACCGGTGTCGCAATTTCTCGAAGCAGAGCTAGAAGAAGCACGGATCGGCAGACCCCATATCAGAGTTCAGGACCAGAGTGCAAGGCCCGCTCTCAAGAAGGCGAGAGCAGTCCCCAGCCCAGCAGGAGAGGGTTGAGCACTTGAAACATTCCTGGCAAAGTGTATGTATATTTGGGAGACGAGCGAGGCGAGGTCTCACGAACAGGCGAGAGTCGCACAGCGTGATCACCGATGCAGTGGGCTTGGCTTGGGGGGCAACTGGTAGATCATCGAACATGTCTCGAGTGCGAAGTGCCGGTGCGGTGGAACAGGCTGTTTCCTCTTCGAGCCCTTCTGCTGCTGTGCTTGGGATGCCGTTCGTATCCTCGAACGTAGGCCTTGCACCAGACTCGTCGACCTGTTCGCATTCTCGTACATTCGTAGACTTCCCCAACAGAGCTGCCCACTTGGCCCAAAAGATTTGCGGTGCAGGTGAGACAGTTCGGTTAAAGTTAGCGCACTCTTCGACTTCGATCGACTCAGGTGAAATCAGGGGCTGGCACATCCCCTCCCCGAAGCTCCAAACGCGGCGGTCGACAACAGAAGTCGTGCTGCTTGTCCTGTTCGTCGCCTATCTTGTCCTCTCCTTCCCGTCGTACACCCACAAACACCCCATCCCCACCACCTCCGCGAGTGCAAACGAACCAGCCGGCTCCGGGACAACATTGACCTGGCTTTTGAATCAGTGCACCAAATTACGTGTCGGCTTTGATTGGCCCGCTGCTTTCTGGGTTGGAAATAGGACGCTTTCCCGCCCGGCGATCGCTCCAACACCCACCGCGCTTGCCGGCAGGACTAACTTCCTGCTTTCTTCTGCGTACGGGTAGCGTTACCAATCACCACTGCCGCCATCCCCTTGACCCAAACGTCGGCGGCGACCTCACTTCATCCTCCACCTCCACCCTATCTCACCTCCCCACTGGCAGTGCTGCGGCGTACTCTGGACGAATCTGGGTCCACGTGAGTGCGAGCATAACGCACTTGTATCGGCGTGCGAAAGTGTTTGCGGGTCTACCATTGGTCTTGAAAAGGAGCAGTCTTCTACGACTGTCACTTAGCGCGGGAGCAGCAAGGTGCGTTGACTGTTCACTACACATTGCCTGCGTGCATACAGCGCTACAGCAGCGCCACGGGATCTGGCATCTGGCATCGAATCCTGCGACAATCCCTGCATACCACCAGCCGAGGAAATATCACCACCACCATCACATATACACTACTGCCAAATCGTCACCTGTCATCGCCGAGCCTACCCGCCTTGCCACCTGCAGACTCAAACCCGGCTTTCGCTGGTATACGTTCTCGAGGCTCATTCACTGACAACACACCTGCAGCTTCTCTAGATCTACGAACTTTCGGTGCTCGACTTATTCCGCTCCACGCGCATCCACACTGCCGGTTCTGAGGCCATCTCCACACACGACCCGCATACCGGCTTCGGTCACAATCAGTCACCATGGGTTGCTCACAGAGTTCGGAATCGAAGGAGGGGAAGGCGAGGAATGAGGAGATTGAGAATCAGTTGAAGAGGGACAGAATGAATCTGCGGAACGAGATCAAGATGCTTTTGCTCGGTGCCGGAGAGTCTGGAAAGTCGACCATTCTCAAGCAGATGAAGCTCATTCACGAAGGTGGCTACTCAAGAGATGAGCGGGAGAGCTTCAGAGAGGTGCGCGACGAAGAAAAGGTGTTGCAATGATACCAGAGAGCTAATGTTGGGCCAGATCATCTTCTCAAACACCGTACAATCGATGCGCGTCATCTTGGAAGCAATGGAGAGCCTAGAGCTGCCACTGGACGACCAGAGAGCAGAATACCACGTCCAGACCATCTTCATGCAACCCGCACAAATCGAAGGCGACGTTCTCCCTCCCGAAGTCGGCCAAGCGGTTAAGACACTCTGGGCAGACGTCGGTGTACAGGCAGCCTTCCAGCGCAGCCGCGAGTACCAACTCAACGACAGCGCGAAGTACTACTTCGACTCGATCGACACCATCGCCTCCCCCACATACGTACCCTCCGACCAGGACGTGCTACGATCGCGTGTAAAGACTACCGGTATCACCGAGACGACTTTCATCATTGGCGATCTGACGTACCGCATGTTCGACGTCGGCGGGCAGAGATCCGAGCGCAAGAAGTGGATCCACTGCTTCGAGAATGTGACTACGATTCTGTTCCTCGTTGCTATCTCCGAGTACGACCAGCTCTTGTTTGAGGATGAGACGGTGAACCGGATGCAGGAGGCGCTTACGCTGTTCGACTCGATCTGCAACAGCCGGTGGTTCACGAAGACGAGCATTATCCTGTTCCTCAACAAGATCGATCGGTTCAAGGAGAAGCTGCCCGTGAGCCCGATGAAGAACTACTTCCCGGATTACGAGGGTGGGCAAGATTATAGTGCGGCGTGTGACTACATCCTCAACAGATTCGTATCGTGAGTGCAATCCATAATTCCGCGGACGATGCAGTATACTGACCTTTCGAACAGCCTCAACCAACACCCTACCAAGCAGATCTACACGCACTTCACCTGCGCGACGGACACGATGCAGATCCGCTTCGTCATGGCGGCTGTGAACGATATCATCATTCAAGACAACCTGCGGCAGTGTGGGCTGATATGATCTGTTGCCACCACTTTTGCGGCAGGATGGCGCGGCTTTGATACCCAGCGGGAGCGAGTGTTTCTATCACTGTATACGCGAGACTGTGGAGCGAAACGGAGGCGGAGGTGCACCACAGGACGTGTGTTCAGCGCGGACATACAGATGCGAAGATGTCGAGTGTGGCGTTTTGACTGGCGCACGGCGAAGCAGAAACACGGCAACAAACTACAATGGAAGTACAGTGGCTGGATCTGCTTGCTTGACTTGAACTCGATCGCTTTGGCTTGGGAGGGCGGAGGGGCGGATACCATCATCACCATACAGCATACGGCCTTCTATGTACCCTTAATTTATGTCTGGAGAGATTGTCTGGCTTGCATGCTATACCATTTCCTTGTGTAGGCGGCGTGGTACGATATGGAGATAGGTTGTGGAATCTGCGGTGTGATGGCTCACTTGCTACTCCAACGCTCCACCGCCTGTGCATCTCGGCCGTCGATGGTGCAATCCTCCCTAGCGGAAATGCACCGAGCAGCAGTAATCCACACTGCATGTAACCAGGCCCGCAGTCAGCACCCGAAATGTTTATCCCCGACCTCGGCTGTATCAGCAGCATCACTGCATGATTGGAAATAACTTTATGCCCACCCGAGTATGGGAAACCGCGTCCTACCATTGTTCATATGCCTTTCACTTAATCTAGACCTCATACACTTCATAGAGTCGCTCCGCAGATTCTGCATCTCGCAATGATGCCCGATTTCCCAGCGCACGCCTCCCCGGCTTTCACGCCCGCCGCCTCACCCCGCGCTCGTCCGAAGGGCCATGACCGAACTGTCTCGGACTTGAGATTAACCAGAGAGGGGGAGAAGGGGGTGGTAGGTGTGCCGGCGCCGCCGTTGGTCAGTCCTGCGTACACTCCGCCGAGGACACCGGATGTTGGGGTAGGGCATGATGGCGAGCCGGCAGTGGATGACCGAGCGGAGTTGGGACCTAAGACGAAGGCGCAGTTTCTGGATGAGCTACCGGAGGTGACGTGTGAGGTGAGAGCGAGGATTCCGACAACGACGGGGACGGAGATGTGGCTGCATTTGTATCATAATAATGCGGATGAGAAGGAGCATTTGGCTATTGTGTTTGGGCCGAATATCAGGAGTAAGAGTCTCGATCGGCAGAGACCTGGGGAGAGTGAGCGGGAGAGGATGATTAGGGGGGCGTATGTCGGGACTCTGTATCCGGGCAGGACGAGCAGTAGACGGGTCGAGGAGATTAAGAAGGAAGCTGGCTTCGGAGGGACACTACCAGCATCATCGCCAGCGAGCAGCGAAGAACTGTCCATGCAAGCCTCAGAAGGCAGCGAAACCACCTACCCACCCTCGCTAGGCCCACCCCTCGTCCGCATCCACAGCGAATGCTACACCGGCGAAACCGTCTGGAGCGCACGATGCGACTGTGGCGAACAGCTCGACGAAGCGGCGCGGCTGATGTCACTCCCTTGGCCCACTCCTTCCACCACTCCGGGCAGCGACACACCGAACTCCCACTCGCACTCTCTCCCCTTCGACCCTACACCAGTACCCTCTTGTGGCGGCGTGATCATCTACCTCCGCCAAGAAGGCCGTGGCATCGGGCTCTTATCTAAACTCAAAGCCTACAACCTCCAGGACCTCGGGCACGACACTATGGAAGCGAATCTCCTCCTCCGTCACCCGGGAGACGCGCGGAGCTACGGCCTCGCGACTTCTATGCTGCTGGATCTTGGGCTAGGAGGTGAGAACGGGATTAAATTGCTTACCAACAACCCGGAGAAGGTGCGAGCAGTGGAGGGACCGAATCAGGAGATCAGGGTTGTGGAGAGGGTGCCGATGATTCCGTTGGCGTGGAAGACGGGCGGGTTGGAGGGCGTGAGGGGGCCGGAGGTGGAGCGGTATTTGGCGACGAAGATTGAGAAGTTTAAGCATATGTTTAGTGGGTGACGGGAGAGTGGGCTAAGAGATGAGATAGGACTACCAGGACAGACCTGACGATGCTCCACTCCATGAGTGTCGCGGACGGAGATCTAGGCGAAAGGCGTCGCGACTTGATCCCGACCTCTGGACTCAAGCGCTGGTCGGCAGATAGCGCCGCCTAGGAGCGTCAAACTGGATACTGATTCGGAGAGCGGGGTGAGATGGTCTAGCTCCGGCCTGGCCAACCTTTGTGGACGACTCGACACTCTGATCGCCACGCGTGGACTCTATGGGACTCGTCGGACCAACGGTTCCAGAACCTTGAAGCTCGAGATCAAAGAGCTGAACCCAGCACCCCTGCTGTTGGGTTGTTTGAGACAAAGCAGACCAGGAGAAGCTTGCAACCGCACAACCGCACGACCAATTGAAGCCTTTTCATAGACGGCCGAGTCTCTGATCTGGATATAATCTGCAAATATGGATCGAACGGAGCAAGAAGTCGACGGTTCGACGAGGGAAACGATATATGAGGATACCGTATATAGGTGAGGAGCTGTATATATTGTATATACATAAACATAAGGTCAAGACGCATGGTTAGAGCGGTATTTTCAGAGCATCGGGAAGACGTTGCATGAGTTGAAGATGTATCGGAGGTAAGGACATTGCATTCAACCGTTTTCGCTGCCATAGCGGCTGCTAAGGCTCCTTTTGTTCGACTGCTCAAGCCGAAGCCTAGGTGTGGGTATGCAATGGCTCCCCGAAAGAGCTGGAGGTTGCGGTGGTGTTCGCGGATGCTCGAGCACATCAGGAACAATGGATCGATACGGAGAAGATGTGATCTGTGCGCATTGACAGAGGCCTCTTATTGAGACATGAAGAGCTGGCCTGGTGGAAAGGATGCATTGCCGAAGGAACAAGGACGCTCTCATGGCAGCATGCGAGGACTGAGCTCCATTGACGGGAGATCTCGATCCCGGAAAATGGTGGGCTAGCCAAGGCGAGCACGACGGTTCTCAAAGAGAGGCACATGAAGACATTATAGTACGGGCAGGCTGAGTGGTATGGAATGAGCAGGATCGTGGCCTTTACATCGGGGTGATTTGACATAGTCGAGGGCGCCGCATCTCGAGGAAGCAGAGAGATCGACATGCTTGCATGGGGAGGTTCAGTTACCTCTATGGAGGACTCTGATTACAGAGATCAGTAGTCTGGCCGTGTTGACTGCGTGGAGGTAGCGTGGCTCTCAAAGACAGGAACAGGTCGGAAGCAGACGATGGGTTATGTCTGGAAAAAGCCTTTGCAGGCAGAAATTGACTGGTCTGGAATGCTCGAGGGTGAGAGCTTCTTGAGCAGTTTGAGAAATGTAGGCGGCACTACAGTGATGCATATGGTCTGCAGAAAGGGTTCGGTAACACAGAGAAGGCTCGCCTGCCTGGTCGATGGTGACGCTTCTGGAGAACTCAAAGACCTGCTGTTCTACTCTACACCCTGGCATCATCATCACGCATGCCTTCAACATGACCTGGATCACTTCGCTCCTAGTCCACTGAACGCTCTACCTCGCATTGCGACTCTGACCTCCCACACTCAGAACATCTTCCGATAGCACACCGTTGAGTCGGTCTCATGCTCGTGGTAAAAACAAGAATGACCGTTCTCAATAGGCGAGATCGGGTGCTGACTCGCGTTCTGCATACGCAGCAAGTGCAACTTGTCGCTCGCGACCGCAATGTCGTAGAAGTACTCGTGGTAACGCTCCGAATACTGCTTCTGCTCCAGAAATGCTGGAGAATTCCAGTACCTAAGACAATGGAGGGTCAGCAAGTGTCTCCGAGTTCAATTTATGCTTCAAGGGGTCTCAGAGCATCATATAGTGCTTGATCCTGTCTCGGAGAACCATTTCACGCTTGATTTGACGTACCAGACTGCGATATCAACGAGAAGTCTGCGCATAGCAGCATTCTCTGGGCTCCTAGGATAGATCCACGCGTTTGCGTGCATCGGGATTTCGCCGGCCCGGACTTTCGAGCGCATGGTGTCTGTGATGGCGTCTTTGAAAGAGGTTGACATGAGTTTTTGGCCAAGCTCCCACGCTCTGCACAGGCGACCCATCTCGGAATCCCTGTCCGACTGGTCCGCGCTTCCTGCCGCAGCACCAGCCTCTTCAGTCCGATTGACTTCATCGACGGCGCGAGCAGTGTCGCCCTGTTTTTGGCTGAACACACAGCCGGTATACACAAATTGGTGGAAGAGTTCGAAGGCCTCCGGATCGTCCGTCTCCAACTCCACCTCGCCCCTCTTCGCTTCCTCCCAGTTGTCCGTCCTAAACATCGTCTGGAAATACTCCGAGTGCTTGATAAGCAGGTTTTTGTGGACGACGAACTCCTTCTGCTCATCTCCGTCTCCGACATGGATGATGATGATCTCGGTACCCATGCTGGCATTTGTTAATGACGACGCTTGATGAATATACCATGGATTGGGCTGGAGAGTGCTACTTACTTCAGAGCACCTTCTGCATCTCTTCGGATGTTGTGAGAGACCACGCTAAGGTCATCTTTGGGTTGGCTCGGCACTGCAGGCTGTTCTGGTGTCGCAGCAACGGCGAAGAGTGCGTCGAATGTGGACTGGCTGTTCGACTCGCCATGTTGGTAGGCGTATGAGGGGTTGTAAGTATCCATGATGTGCTGGAATGCGCTGGACTGATTATGGTCCGCGGTCGCCAGGTGGGCAAGGCACAGAAAACGATACCGAGAGTTTTCTGTTATAATTGAGAAGAAGGATGGATATACAAGGAATCGAAAGAAGCTTGTAGGCCAAGGGCACGTGCGTGCTGAAGCCCGTGCGCAACAAGTGAATGTCAGTGTGTCTCAGCTCAGAGGGTTCCATGTATGCAGATGGAAGCAGAGCATGTGCAAGTGAATCTCAAGCAACTGCAATAAATGTAGCCTGAGTAGTCGGCGTATGCTTCGAAAGCAAGATGAAGCTTGGAGGTGCAGTGTCGAAATACATGCTTACCTATTGAATGGTGGTGGATGCTCGGATATACCAAACCTGTCGATTTTGCTCTCGTTGTACTATGCTAGATTTGTAGCTCTGCAAGGATATTGCCAATCATCAGCTGGTTGAATCGCCACGAAAGCATACAAGCAACCAACCTATTGATCGAAGCCATCCAAGCAGAAACAAATATCCTGTCAAAACTTTGCTTGCGGTGATCTAGCACCACCGCCGCCCCGTCACTTGCGGCTATCATAGAAGTTGCCCTTGGCCTGCTCCACCCCTTCTCCTCCCTTGAGCCAACTAACGCGATCCTTCGTGAACTGTTCCACTCGTGGCTTGAACTTCGTCTCCTGAAGGTTGAAGTCGTCGATAGTCCCGATGCGCGGGATACTCTTGCCTGGGAAGCCAGTACTCCGCCTGTACATCAACGTTCCGCACATAGAACAGAAGAAATTGGTCATGGTGTTGCCGGTGTCGATGGTCTTGCTTTGAGAGAACTCGGTAAGCTTGTCTTGGCCGCGGTTGTGCTTGAGTGCAGAGTCGTTAACGATGAAGTTGGATGCAAACATCGAGGCGGTGATCTTCCTGCAATCTGTGCAGTTACATATGAAGGTATCGACAATGTCTTCTCCTTCAACAGGCTAGTGGAGAGCGTTAGCTTGCAGGAGATGGTAATAGAATGCGATGCTGACGCACAAAAGCGATCTGCACAGTACCGCAGTAGCATGTCGCAGTTGCCTCCTTGTCGTTGGAGTAGCCGTCGCCGCCGAGAGGAAAATGTGGTGCCATTGTATAGGTTGGTCTGGATATCTGGGAATAGGATGCTCGGGTTGGTGTCTGACTAGTTTCAAGAGGGTCTGATCGCAACCGGGAGCGCATGGCGGACCATTGCTTTCTTAAACATCTCGACGATCTGGGACTCGCTCCATGGTCTGGTCCATTCGGAGTTCCGGCCTGAGGTCATTGCAACCTGTGCATGAACGGCTGTATGGATTGTGGGCCTCGGTTGATGTCATGGTTCCAAATCCTGTTGCAAGGTGAAGGAGCGCTTTCCGACACCGAGGTGTAGGCCTCGTCTCGAGTCTGTAGAAATATTTGTGCCATCGTTGGTGCTGTTGCTTTGGAAGCGTGTTTTGATGTCGCGAATCAATTGTACCTGTGGAGTTTGATGAGTTCTTTTTGCGTGAAGTGATCTGAACACCAACATTGATGGCAGATCTCAGCCTCCGACATCGGAGAGTCTTCTGTACAAGTGAATTTGATACCGCATATTTTCCAGCTCGATGGGATACTCCATGGACTCCGGGAGTCTGAACCACCGAGAGTCGTCGGAAACCACTTTCTCCCATCTGGCGTAATCTGTACCGCTGTCTCGACTTCTCGACGACGCAATAAGAGTGTGATCAAGCAGCCACTGCATGGGGTACTGCTTGTCGGCGCCGTTGACAGACACAGTCGAGTAGCTTCCGGGACTATCCACAACGAGAAGGCAGGCTCCGGCGCTCATGAGCTCCGTCAAGCGGGCAAGCAAAAGTTGCGTCTTGGCCACGGACGTTGAGTAGAGTTCGTTCAAGGTGAACATAAAAGTCGCAAGCCTTGCTTGCATAATCGCCTCTTCGAACACTGCAGTTGCGTCCTGGTCGATGTTCAGCACATCCTGCTGCTGGAAGTCCATGGCCAGGTCTTCACCGCCGAGCAAGGCTTTGTTCGCGTCCTTCTTCGCCTGGGATGCATACTTCGAGAGCTCTGGCGCGGACATGATGCCTTTGAGAAGAGATCCCGTGACTCCCGACCATGCGGCCATGTCGACCAGGATCGCGTGGAGCTTTGGGTGGTAACCATCGCCAGCTTCAGTCTTTCTAATACTGTGCCTACCAGCAAGTCCGACCAATTCGCCACCAGCGCCTCCACCAATGCATACTACTCGCAGTGGTTCGTCACCCTGAACTGGTGAACTGTCCAGATGCTCGTCCATATCTTGGAAGACCTGCAAGTAAGCAAGCGCGCGACTTGGGCTCCATCTCGAGGCATAGACGCGTAGATATTCTTCTTTCCCAAATGCAGCCGCAAAGTTCCGATCGTACAAATGGCCTTTGACCTCCTGCAGTATATCCTTGTCTTCAAATCCTGGTTTCAGCGCGTCTTTGAAGATGTCCAGACATCGCTGCTGCAAGACTGGAGGAGCGCTTGCGAGTGTATCATTCACCTTCGATGTGGAAGTGGTAACACGCTCTCGCCGGGCGGTTCGGGCAGGCGGCTTTCTACCGCCTCTCGCCATGTCGTTGCCACCATTCGGGCCCATATGCAGATATCGTAGAAGTGAGATCCAGGCAAATAGGGCTGTGGCAGAGTTTCGGCCCACTCGGCACTGAATTGCTCCGACGTCGGGGGACTTTGGAGGGGCTCGAGGGGATCGTGGAGGGGTCTGCGGGAGCAAGATGAAAGTTGGAGAACCACGAGATAAAACAGAACTGGTGACTGTTGTGTACAGCAGAAATACAAACAAGACCTCCAACACAAGAACCGTCCGCCCAACAATCTCCAGCTCGAACCCAACAAAACTCATCCACAACCCAACCGCCCAAAATGCGTCTCCCCTACATCCCCGACGACCCTCAAATGTCCAATGACTCCGACCAAGCAATCGTAACAGCAGTAAAAGAACGCCGGGGCGGCCAACTCATCGCCCTCGACAAAGCCCTCCTCCACGCTCCACCTATCGCCGGCGGCTGGAACGCCTTCCTCAAAGCCGTGCGCACGGAAAACAGCCTCCCCGACAGCATACGCGAAATAGCCATCTCCCGCGTCGCAGCCTTGAACCAAGCATGGTACGAATGGGAAGCCCACGCTCCCCTGCTCCAGAAAACCGGCGCAGTGAGCGAGGAGGCGATAGAGAAATTGAAAGATAAGAACTCAGCAGGCGAAGGACTGGATGAGAAACACGCCGCAGTGGTGGAGGTGACGAACGCGATGACACTGGGTGTAATAGTGCCGGATGGGAAGATGGAGAAGCTAAAGAGTCTGTTTAGTGAGAGGGAAGTAGTGGAGATCGTGGCGACGGTGTCAGCGTATAACTGCGTGAGTAGGTTTCTGGTGGCGCTGGATGTTGGGGAGATGAGGGAGAAGTATGGGGTTGATATGAGCTAGATCGACCAGGAAGGCTTGCAAATCAGATATAGACTGCCAGTAAAGAGTGGCATGGAACGACGGGGTTTTGTCAAGTCGTGATTGATTGTTCTATCTTCGTGTCAACTATATTTTGTGCATCGGGAGCCACAAGAGTGGGCCGTAGCTCGTGTCAAGCGTTACCAAAGCATCATCGTCCGACCAAGATCATCTGTTGCAGACGCTTAGATGAGCTGAGTGAAGGCACGGTTGATTGGCGAGCGGAGTGGCTTGACGTCCTTGTAGAAATCAATGGTCAACACCGCACGCTTCGAGATGCCCTCTGGCGTGAACTCGAATTTCTGGACAAAACATTAGCTTTCCACTAGAATACAGAAGTGAAGTCGAACATACCTTGTAGACATCCTTGTAGGGGCCAGATGCACCGAATCGGTTGAGACCAAACTGCTCGTGCGAGTACTTCTCCCAGCCAAGCGTCGACATGACCTCCACAGACATAGTCGGGATGCCATCAGGGATGACGGAGAGCTTGTAGTCCTTCGACTGAGCGTCAAAGACCTCTGTGCAGGGCATAGAAACCACACGTGCGGCGATGCTCTTATTGTCCTTGAGATACTTGACAGCTTCCAAGCAGATCGAGACCTCTGAGCCGGTGGAGACGAGGGTGATCTTGGCCTCCTTATCCTCAAGTGCGACGTAACCACCCTTGTTACCGTTCGCAAGGGTAGAGGCCTCGAGCTGCGGCAGGTTCTGGCGGGTGAGGGCCATGATGGATGGCGTTTCGTGGGAGGTCAAGGCCATGTAGTAGGCGGCAGACGTCTCGTTGCCGTCAGCTGGACGCCAGACCATCATGTTTGGCAGAGCACGGAAATGGGCAAGCGTTTCGATAGGCTGATGTGTTGGTCCATCCTCGCCAAGGCCGATGGAGTCGTGGGTGGCGATGTAGATGACACGCTGGTGGGAGAGGGAAGACAGGCGAACGGAGCCGGCAGCATAGGAGACAAAGTTGAGGAAGGTACCACCAGCCGGGATGATGGTGCCGTACGCGGACATGCCGTTCATGATACCAGCCATACCGTGCTCGCGCACACCGTACCGCAGGTAGCGTCCAGACCAGTCGCCGAGGCCAGTTGATGGTGGCTGGAAGTCGACGGCATTCTTCCATCGAGTGTTGTTGGAGCCAGTAAGATCAGCGGATCCAGAGAGCAGTTCTGGAACGGCCTCGTGGATGGCCTCAAGCACAGACTCGGACAACTTTCGCGTAGCGACAGCAGGGTCAGATGGCTTGTAGACAGGGAGCTTGTTTTGCCACCCCTCTGGCAGCTTCCTGGACAGGCGGCGCTTGAGCTCAGACGCACCGTCCTTGTGCTCACCGCTGTACTTCTCGAGAAGCTTGTTCCACTCCTCTTCGGCAGCTGCACCTTCGGATGCATGCTTGTGGTACGCATCGTACACCTCTTGTGGGACGACGAAGGTCTTTTCTGGGTCAAAGCCAAACTTCTCCTTGACCTGCTTGACATCATCGGCCTTCAGTGGGTTGCCGTGGACGCCGCCAGTGCCCTGGAGCTTAGAGCCGAAGCCAATGGTTGTCGTGAGCTTGATCACGGACGGCTTATCCTTGACGTCCTTCGCCTTCTGGATGGCAGCCTCGATGCTCTCGAGATCGCTATCACCATCCTCGACGTGCTGTGTGTGCCAACCATACGCCTCGAATCGCTTTGTGACATCTTCGGTGAACGAGACCTTGGTATCGCCGTCTGTGGTCGATCTTGTTAGATATGCTCATAAACGCGGGAGTGGGACTGCGGTTGATACTTACCAATGGAGATATGGTTGTCGTCGTAGATACAGATGAGGTTGCCAAGCTGAAGATGACCAGCTAGAGAGGCAGCCTCGCTGGCAATGCCCTCCATAGAGCAGCCATCACCGAAGAAGCAATATGTGTGGTTGTTGATGAGCTCGAAGTTGGGCTTGTTGAAGACACCAGCGGTGTGCTGCTGTGCAATAGCGAGACCCACCGCGTTGGCGAAACCCTGGCCCAAGGGACCTGTGGTCACCTCAATGCCGGGAGTGTCATGTGCTTCTGGGTGGCCAGGTGTGATGCTGTCCACCTGTCTGAAGTGCTTCAGGGCGTCCATGCTGACGCCATAGCCGAAGAGATGTAGGATAGCATATTGTAGCATGCAGCCGTGGCCGTTGGACAGCACAAATCGATCACGGTTGAGCCAATCGGGGTTCTTTGGGTTGAAGGTCATGAACTTGTTGAAGAGGACGTGGGCGACTGGTGCCATGCCCATGGGCGCACCAGGGTGGCCCGAGTTCGCCTGGAAGGTGGCATCGACCTGATTGTGTTACACTGTCAGCCATTGTCGTGCAGCCTCTTTCTCGATGCTATCTTCTTCCTCCAATCGACTCGGCGGGACTCGGCGGAATGCTCACGTACCGCGAGGGTTCTGATGGTGTTGATGGCCAACTCGTCTACTTTTCCGTAACCCATCTTTGTGTCGTGATTGTGGTTCCAAAGGGGTGAGTATGGAAGTGTTTTGGCGGTGTCGAGAGGAAAAATTGTTTGATATGACGTCCAGCGCGCTGTTGAGCTGCCCTTTCTTTCTGGTGGGGCAGGGACCTTTGGTGGGCTGTTTGGTTCGTTGGCCAAGGGTGGACTTGAATCGCTCGCTCTATCTTCCGGCTAAATGTCCTTTTTTCTCCTTTCTCTTGTTTATCAAAGACTGGTGAGCCTGAAGCCGTCAGGTTTCGTTCGGAAGCGGTCAAGAATCGGGGTGCTGGAACGCGGGTGGACGGTGGAAATCGGCAGCAAGTCCCTTTAACGAGCTCAACACCTCGCGCCGTCAGCTTGCCTTGGACGTACCTGACCAATTGCTGAATCATTCGCAACAGCCTCTGCATAAGGAATTCGTGAGAGTCCACGCAGCTTTCTACTCAATGCTGGATCCACCCGACGATTCAGGAATCATCTTGTCCGCCAATCGAATGCACTGGCTAAAGCACTCTGGCACTTCCGCCTGCCCCTACCTTCTAGACTGAGTACTGAGGCTTCACCAACATCCGCGAGGCACGAGGCAGACGGTACCAGAATCCGGGAGCAATGTAGGTATAGGACTCTCTGGGCATGTCACTTTGCACAGACACCAACTACCACTCCCATTTTCCTACTCTCCTAGCCAGAGTCGACCGCACAGTTCATCAGATTTCCCCTCAAGGCGTCGACCGGTCTACACATTGCAGAGCGCACTTCTCGACGTTAGACAAGAAGGTTTACGATGAGCACAGATGGGTATAGTCCTGTTATCAGGTATTCTCGTTATTGTTGCAGACCATCATCAACACCTGCAGCAGCATTCACCTGCAACATCCCTGCTTCCTCGGCCAAGCTCGACGTCATCCCATCATCAAGCACATCCACCACCATCAGCACATCAACTATCTTCCAACATCGTCAATAGACCAGTATATATAGCCATCCCTCGCACCAAACGTGTACACCGGCGTCCGCCGCCATCTCCTGTACAAACACCCTCTCAAAAGCCATACCCGCTTCCACATCGCCACCATGGGCATCCCCTACAGCCGCGAGATAAACCAAGCCTTCGAGCAAGTAACTCCCCTCGTAGCCGCCGGCTTCGAAGTCCTCGAAACCACCAAAAACATCGCCCTAGCCCTCTTCTTTATCCAAGTCTACACCGCCATAACCCTCACCCTCGTGCTCCTCGCTCTACTCGGACTCTTATTTACTCTCAACCCGGACCTGGAGCATGAACGAAAGGTTCTGGTAACGCCGGCCATGAAATGGATCGCCTCCTGGAGCTTAACGAAGCACGGGGCACCGAAATCAGTGGCAGCGGCTCTGGTATTCCTGTTCGCACTAGGAGGGTTCGGGTTTCTGGGGTGGGTGTACTATAAGCGGAGCGTGGAGGATGCGACGGTAGAGAACGAGGCGCCGGCTGCTGGGGAGGAGGAAGGGGACGAGTTGAAGAAAGGGAAGGATGTTGAGAATTTGAAGAAAGGCAAGGTTGAGCAATGAGATGGTCTCTCGATCGAACTGTTTGGAGTTATGGTGGCAGCGTGCTTTATCGACTTACCTGCCAGATGTGTATAGCAAGGCGAGCGCTGTATAGTCGTGACGAAATTGCCTGCGGTATAACACACTATGTACTGTCTTCCAACACCTTACTTCCCACAGCATTCCCAAGTTCCAAGATAGGGCGATGTGGTATCTCAAAAGTTCACCGAACTAACCAGGTTTTCAATTTTTGACATCCTGCACGCCGCCAGCTCCGCGCCAATATCCAGCTCAGTGATCAAATCTCCAGTATCGACACATCCGGATGTTCGTCTCTTGGTGTGTACAGCGCACTTCCTCCCCATAACCGTCTTACGCACTGTTCAAACATTGAGCGCAGTGTCCCACCCACTGCCATCATACGCAAAGTCGTCTCCAGGTCCAAATTCCGGCATCACAATCCCGCGATATGCATCATTGGATACACACTGCCCATTGCTTGCGTTGGTCACGCTATAAGTAAAGTCCTCGGTGCTGCTGTTGTAGTTGCCGTCATCAGTCGAGAACGACAGAATGCTTTCCGGGTGTCCGCTGCTAGTCGTTAACATTGAGTTGCCGCTGGTGTTGGTGTCCGTAGTGCTGAGGGCCCAGAGGTCACCACTCCAAGCGACATCGTTGATAGTGCCGGCCGAGTTATTCGCGTGGTGCATGTTCAAGCCGGGAACGTCGAGTAGCGCACCGACGGACGGACCACCGTAGCAGGCGTCGTGAAAGTTGTTTTGGCCGTTGTCGAGACTGCCGAGGAGTTTCTCCCAGTCGGTAGGGCCGGGCTCGGCTTTGACGGGTTGGGCGTTGGTTTGTGGTTGGGGTTCGAGTTCGCCGAAGGAGAGGTAGTCGAGGTTCGTGAGGGTGTGGCGTGGTTTGGGTTTGATGTGTTGTTGCTGTGGGGTGCAGCCAGATGGACGTTGGGCTGTGGAAGGCGGCCGGCTGAACATATTTATGGGGCTGCGGGCAGGTTCGGAGCGGGACAGCGAAGATGGCTCGTAGCGGTTGATGGCGGGTTGCAAGGACGGTTGGCTTTGGCTGGGAACACCTTGTGGGTGAAGGCTGATATTGTGGACTGTTGCTCGACGGTGATCAGGTACGTCGAAAGTCGGCTTCTTGGAAGAGCTGCTGGCAGCCAGCCGTGAAGCGATAGCCTTTAGCTGCTTCCTGGTTGAGAGTGGAGAGTTTGTCTTGTCGGTTGCAGGCATTGCGCCGTCCGAGTTGTGTCGAGATAACGCCGGTGCTTTGGTTGGTTTAGGCGTTGCTTCCACTCTAGGCTTTGGCGACGAAGGAGGAGGAATGAAGATGCATGCGACACGTTTAAACTCCGATGCGCATGGAGCGTTAGACTTCTCAAGAATACCGAAGACGGCATGAATCATCTTGTGGTTGTCCTTGAGGATCTTGCTGTTGTCGTCTAAGGTTAGGCCCTGGAACAGTAGACCAAAACCAGCAGTGACGAGAAGCTCGTCGCGGTTGAGGCAGAAGGCAAAGCTTAGACCTCGCTCAATGAGCAGTTGCATGATCTGGATGATGTGCTTGCAAGAATTGGCCATCATGATCATCGATGATGAGGACCGGCTGCCAAGCGAGGAGGAAGAGATCGCAGGCCGTTGAATCAAAGCACGAATGTAGTGGTATGCCAGCGACAGTACTGGTGATCGACTGGTCACAGTTCCAGTACTCGGCTTGTCCTGTACGAACTGAAGCCGTAGGTGGGGAGGAAGTGACGAGCTCCAGGCGTCCAGTTCGTCCGACAGATCTGAAAGCTTCTTCAAGGATAGGTCGTACGAGGTCTTAGCCGGGAATACCTCTTCTAGGACCTTGGATAAAATCAAAGCAGCACGGAACAGAGCCAGAGCACTCGACAGCTTGGTCGACTCTCCTGGTAGGGTAGGCTGGAAGCCACGCTCGGTAACATATTCGTCATCAGCATCTGTGGGAAACTCGCACTGGACATCGGCGTCCTTGATGTGCTTTGGAAGACCAAGAGAAACAGCCGAGAAACAGTCGACAGTGTACAGAGTCCAGAAGACCTTCTTGCGAGTCTCGCAAGTCAGTGTGCCCAGTGTGAAGCGCTTCTGAGACTGGTGAAGGCCTAGTCGCGCTGAAAGTCTTGTCGAAAGGCCTTTGTAGGTGAGCAAGGCAGTGTAGTCACCCTTCAGAATGCAAAAGATCTGCGCAAGGACCAAAGCTTGCAGTGTTGGCATTGAGTTCTCCTTCAGGATCGCATCGATCACCGCCTTCCACTGGCTTTGGAAACTGACGAGATCATCAGATGCTCGAGTACCGCTCGATAAAGCTGCAATGCCAAACACCAAATTGAGTTGCGCTAGCTCCGCCTTGTCGGTCACTTGCTCGACGTCTGCGACGTATTTCTCGTAGAGCGTAAGAAACGTGGGTCGATGTAAGACCGGGAACACAGGGGCCCACTCCTGGAAGAAGACGTTGATAAGTTGGTCAGATACCAGTCTCGGTGGTGCCTTCCAGACTACTTCTTCACTCGCGGGTGCATCAGTTGATTTGATGCTGTGCGCAAGCAGTTTGTCCGTGTAAATATCGGTGGTCGATTGCCCTTTCTCCTGAACCTTCTGCTTGAACGCTTCAATGAACGTCCTGCTGCTGGAAGTGCCAGAGAAGTACGAGTCTGTCCCATCGCCATTGAGGAGGTAAGGCGACTGTTGCACCTTGAAAACCTCCTCCCTTTCAGGTGTTTCGACTGGCGACTCCTTGGGTTCTGTTGATGCAACCGACGTTCGCCTTGGTGACTGCAGCTGGAACGCATGCGTAGACTGCGAGTGCAGTCGTGACAGCATATCAATCTTCTCATCTTTCTCGTCCAGCAAATCCTTCAGATCCCGAACTTCCGACTCCAGATGTCGTACTCTCTCTTCCAGTGACTCTGTGTAGCCTCTCGGAAACGCCCTCCGACTCAGCTTATCACTCGTCTTGCATTCGAATCCAACATTCGCACACTGCGAACAACACGGCCGGATGCCATCGCAGCGTATCTTCTTACTCCGACACCTGGCCAAACTCGTCAGCATACACGTATACCCTACATCAGCACGATCTCGACACTCACCTATCGCATGCCTGCGCGATCCGCGTCTGCGCATTCGTGCCCACCTTGATGACCTTCATCGGGAGTATACCAGGCATGACGGGCAGAAGACGAGCCAGCCAGGCCCACGGTTATACAGAAAAGCAATAAGAAGAACAGACCAGAGCAACCAGCGTTACCAAAGGTAAAGCCGATTTGACTCTGAGCACGGTCTGGAGATATGTGGGGAAAAGGCCCAGTCGTCATCCAACGGGAAGTGCCAAACTATTGGCAGTCCAACAACACGGTCGTCGATCCAAAGACAGGCTGCAGAAGCTTTCGCTTATGAAAAAGCAAACCACAAACCACGTTGGAAGTAGAGGACCCAAGAAAACGCAGGTTCCTGACCCGTTCCGTCGTCTGGGGAGGATCTTGGGTCGAAACAACTGCTTCGAAGTGCAGCGTTAACGTGCTCGCGACCTCACACGATCAATTCGCGGAGGACTACACTTCATCTGGCATATCGTGCTCGGATACGATTGGCCAACGGCAATTTATGCTTGTGAGATGGCTGCCGGAAGTGGCGAGATCGGCCGCCTTTCGTTCGGAGCTCTTTGGGCGACGAATGAGTAGCGTTGAACTCTCCTGTCCACCGAGCTGGGCTCGCTAGAGTTTCTGTGTGCCTGCAACAGAATGGGTTCCGCGCAACTCTCGGGTCATCCAAGGAGGATCTTTATCCATGCGAGCGAGAAGGGATAAAGAGCATGAAGAACTTCTCACCACTTCTCGTCCTTCCCAACAGCGATGGACGACAATCAAGCGGAGCTCGCTCCTGGCAGCATGAACCGTCGTCGTCGTCGAGGCCATAGCGGGGGCCTCGCGTCATTGGTGCAGGCTGCATTCGTTTTCTACAATTTGTCACTCCGAGGACTTCACTACTTGGAGTGGCCCGAACGACTCCATGCCATGCGGCAAGCTACCTTCTTGATGTGAGACAGCACCGTCCAGTATAAAGTGGCGCGGCGCCTCTCGTTGACCTATCAAAAGCTGTACCATGCTTGCGTATGTCCCTCACCCTCATGTGGTGAGAGCCTGCGCAATTGAGAAGCACATCTATTCCAGAGCTACCCTAATTGTTACACTGATGTCTGGGGTGGCGCCAGTCTTTTTGCGAGGTGGTTTTGATCGCCAGCTAGATTCATCATAGGCTCCCCGCTCGCGGAAGGATCCTAGTGCAGAATAGTAGATGGCGTGTGCTGCTATTTCAGCTTGGTCACGAGCGATGAGGGTGCTGTAGCTGTGAACTCTGACCTTGACAGACATGTCAAAGGAAGTCAAGCTTTCCGGGGTAGGTCGAACGCGCGGAGATCGTGACCTACCGGTATGTGTGCCGTTGCGGAGCTGCTTGTCGATCACGAAAAGTCGTCCTGTTGTTCATCGATATCTATTTCTGTGCTGTGTGTTCCCGTGGTCGACGTTTCTTGGTTGACCTCCTGGAGGTAGCGGGCGACTACAGGACTTTGAGCGAACTCTAACTTCTGTCATTAACGTCAGCAATAGCTCGACGGCCTAGACCACTGCCAGAAGTTTGAAAGTCGAGAGCAGGGATCATTCCAATTGTGGCTGCTGGCAGTCTGCTTATGGCCACTGGCAGTCTCCTGGATCCGCCTTCTCCAGTAGACAACGCGAGACTTGAACGTACCTGCTGCTCAAACGATTCGTACGCTTGATTCATCAAGTCAAATTCGAGACTCCGCAGCCTCATAGCGAGCTCATACTGCCTCTCGCGCACTTCCAAGTCATCACCGTGCTGTACCGCCTCCATGTCATCCTGCGTCGTATAAAGCACCTGCAACTGCTCAAAAACGCGCTGCTGCAGTAGAGTGATCGCCCGCAAGCGGTACAGATCCCAGAGCTCACTCTCGCCAAGAAGGCTATACAGCTCAGCGGCCCCTCCCGTAAGACGCCGATCTTGGAAGAAGGCGTCCATCTCAACGTTGCCGTGTACGGTTCTTGCGAGCTCGAAGCGGAGTCCGTCATCCTCGCTTAGGCACAGTAGCCAGATGAAGTCGCCTGTCCAATCGACTTTTTCGTCCTCAACGGCTATGAGCTTGAAGCCGGGAGCTGTCTCGGCGAACGCCATTTTCGCTGTGCGCAAAGAGTCCGTGGCTGGGATGTTCAGAGAGAGAAACAGCGATTCTGCTGAGGTCATATTGTCGTCCAAGAAGCCGTAGGAGAACAGCATTTCGCATGCGCCTTTCTCGTCGCCGTATGTTATCGTGACTTCGTCGTTCTCACCTACGCTTTTACCGTCCCGTAATAGTAGGACAGCATTGCCATCTTGGTCCTTTTCGTAGACGGCTACAGTGGCCTCACCCGCTGCATGGTTTGCGAGGTCAACACACGGCACCATGCAATGACCTATAGCCGGGAAATCGAGAGCACGAGAGCGGTACATTGCATCCACTTGTATCCAGTCGTCGAAGTCAAGGTGATCTTGCACAGCGCGGTACCAACGTGTGTTCGCTGCGCTCGAGCAGAGAAGATCATACTCTCTTCGTAGGCTTTTGAGTTTCGAGGAAATGGCTGGGGCCAGCGTTGTGCCGATGAGTAGCTGGAGTTCTTCTGATCTCCAGAAAGTGGGTAGTTCTTCTAAAGGGAGGGACTTGAGATAGCTGAGCAAACTTCAGTGACCGCTTCTGAGAGGCCTAGGGGCACCCATGGATACGAGTCATAACTCGTTCGAAAGGGAAGAGGCTTAACTCACATAGAAAAAGGAGTGTGGACGCTCACATATTCGGACAACTGGGGAGATGACATAGAAGCTTGCACGAGAAGAAATGTAAGGATGGCTCCCCGTGGTGTCTGGCATGATCATCAGCCGGAAGCTGATAGAGAGAACACATGAACGTGCATCGAAATTACAACGTTCCTGCACCTCACGGGACCTACCTTGCCGAAGTCACCCAAGCTGTCGAGCACTCCTCGGTAGTCTCTATCGTATCTTGCCTGTTCTTGACATCGCTCGAGCGAGAGAACCAGGTCTTTCGGGACAGTAAGGAGGACATTTGACTCGTCCCGGCCGGCATTAAGAGCTTCACTGGCCAGAAGAGCACCTCCTCGACCTGGTAGCTCGCCAGGCATTGTGCGATGGAAATTAACATCGTTGAGGACTGTCCAGGGAATGAAGGCGTCCGGTGGCAGACGCAGCCATCCTTCTGCTTTGCCACGGCGTATCATCTCGGTGCGTTCGGAAGGAGCGAGAAATGGCCGAGTTCGTATCCACCACGGTCGTCCGAAGTCGAGCAAGCAGATGTCTCCCCGATACGTTGTTGTTGTCTGCTTCTGATGAACTTGACGGGGTCGCGGAGAACAACCTGTCTTGTAGCATCGCCTCTTGTGCGAAGCGCGCTACTCCGAGTATGGTCTATAGCGTCGACTCTTAACAAAATCGGTTATCCTAATACCCGTAGTCGTATATAGCTCGCTAGTACTATATAGAGTGCCTATATCGAACGGGACTACCATTGCTATCAACTCTAGGCCTATCGTAGCTACGAATAGAGCCTTTCTTCAGTTCACTATAGCAGAGCTCCTCATACCTCTTAAAATCGTCCAAGCTCAGAGCCTGCGACGCTCTGAGCTCGGGCCATTCAAGCTCGACCTCGGTATAAGCTACGTTCGGCCGCTTGTGTTTAGGGTTAGGGTCCGGCTGCCGGGAAAAGTGGCAAGTGCCCCAGCAACGGCAGGAGCTAATCCAGCTAGCTCGATAGTTGAATTCGGCAGCTTAGCAACAAACATCACAACAATTCAGACTTCAAGACTTCGTACCTGCATATGCATCCTCTCCAGACTACTGCACTCGGTTCTCCAAAGTCCTTCATATCAATAATGCGCTCACAGTTGTGCTGACAGTTCCTATCCTTTCGCATCGTGAGCGAGAACCACATCATTTGCGACTGCCGCTGCCGCATACTACTTGAGCACACGACCACTTGCGCATTCCCGACCAGCATCATTATCAGAGCAGCCAGCGACGAGGGTGTTTTACTCGACAGCACCTGAGGAGAGCGATGCCTTCCACCATTTCGCAGCAGCAGCCGGGGGATCCTGCCGTGGCGAGCTACGGGCAGGTCATCGAGTACATTCAAGGTACCACAGCGCAGCATTCTACGACCATGCCGCATGGTCAATCGCTCGCAGGAAATATTGCTAATATGCATATCCTCCACTACTCAGACCGCCTCTATTTGGCATCATACACTCATGCCCCAGATGAGAACACACCCTTCCCATACCCGAGCAAGCCAGAACGTCGATCACCAAGCAAGCGATCATCAAGAGCTCAGTCAGGCCCACAAGCAGTACTCGAGGGCCCGAAAGCCGCCCCATTCTATTTCTGCATCGACAGAACTCTGCTATACAATGCGTTCCATGCAGACTTCGGTCCACTCCACATCGGGCATCTGTACAGATTCGCAGTGCAGCTGCACGATGTGTTGGGACATCCCGAGAACGAGAACAGGCCGGTAGTACTTTGGAGCAATGCTGATTCGAGAAGTGAGTATATCTTGTCGCCACAGTAACGATGAAGTATGATGAACTAGACTAATGGTGATTTCAGGTCGCGCGAATGCTGCTTGCATCTTGGCCGTATACATGGTGTTGATCCAGCATTGGCCACCACATCTTGCGCTGGCTCCGATTGCGCAAATGGACCCACCATGCATGCCATTCCGTGACGCGGGCTACAGTCAGGCCGATTACTCGCTGACGATCCAGGATGTTGTATACGGTGTGTGGAAGGCGAAGGAGGAAGGTCTGGTTGGTCTGAAAGACTTCTGCTTGGAGGAGTACGAAAGATACGAGCGCGTGGATATGGGCGACTTCAACTGGATCTCACCCAGCTTTCTGGCCTTCGCGTCGCCTCAGCATCAACCGACACATATCATCACGTCTACCGATCCAGCCTATACATCACTCCCGCGATCAGTGGCTGCGGTTGATCGCGACAAGAGCTTGCCAACACCATTCAAGAACGTACTCACACATTTCTCGGAGAGAGGCATCGGCCTGGTCGTGCGACTGAATTCCGAGTTGTACTCACCATCCTATTTCACCGCGCTCGGCATCAAGCATTTGGACATGATTTTTGATGACGGGACGTGCCCACCGTTGAATCTTGTACGAAAGTTTGTCAACCTGGCCCACAACACAATTGCGAAGCGGAGAGGCATCGCAGTTCACTGCAAGGCAGGACTTGGTCGCACTGGCTGTCTAATTGGCGCCTATCTCATTTACAGGAATGGCTTCACTGCCAACGAGGTCATCGCATTTATGCGTTTCATGAGGCCTGGCATGGTCGTTGGCCCTCAGCAGCATTGGCTACATCTCAATCAAGGCACCTTTAGGGAGTGGTGGTACGAAGATACGCTCAAGGAGAAGATCATGGCTTCTATGCAGCCAACCACACCAACAAGAACCCACCAATCGAGCAGCCGGCGACTTGCAAGCAACGGCCAGACTTTCACTCCTCCACACGGTGACCGTCGCATCAGCAGCCCACGGAGAGCGGCACTTGGCGAGATCACGAACAACGAGCAAGCGGCGACTTCAACCGCAGGCTATACTTCCGATGACACCAAAGCAACTCTTGGAGTTGCAGACGAGAATCTGCCAGCGCCAACGCCAGGCCAGCCACGCAAGACGAACAAGATCTTTGGCGCACGACGAGTCATGACGGAAAACCAGCCCTTCGACATCAAGCCCGATACAGAGATCATAAGCATGCAGCGCTCAACGATCAAAGACGAGGAAGCAGACGCCACCTTGCGCACTCTTGGTCGCAAAGCAAGCCAATCGCCGGTTAGCCGCAGTGGCAAGCGGCGAGCCATCAGCTGCACGACCACTACCACCACCACGACCAAATGGGATGGCCTTACCTCCGCCGAGAACAGCGACAACGAGAACCGCCCTGCGATCGTTGAGGAGCTCATGGCCGATAGTCTCGTGAGTCCTTCGCGGCCAAAGACTCCCAGCGTGCAAAAGAGCGGCAACGGCATGAGCAGTCTGAGCATTGGCAAGCGCTCGTCACCGATCCGACGCAGCACCGAAGGCAAGACGAGCGTGCGGAAGACGAGTGGACGTGTAGGCAGCGTTGGCTCGCAGGCTGTCAGGGCGCACAAGGCATCATAATGCAACCCGAGCGCATCTCTTGTCGATGTTTGACTTTCGTGTCTACGGGCTACGGCTGGCGCGGTGTTGGTAAGGGGGGCAACGGAACGGTGTTATTCTGGAGTTGGCTTTTGATGGCATTCGCATCAGTCTCGTACGACTCTTGGATGGGATGGGATGGTATGGGACGGAATGGCTGCATTGCATGATGGTTGTTGGGATTTGCTGTTTGACTTTGAGCACGATGCATAGCGTTGGCTATCGATGATGTGTATGATGCTGTCACCTTCATAGCGTTGAGCTTTCTTCTGAAACTCATATTTTTTCGTCCGTCTTCTTTTGCAGTCCTGAGTAGAAATTTCTCTCATCAAAGACTTGCACGTCATCTTCACCAAACACCTCCCCATCCTTCTCCGACTTCATCCTCAGCCTTCGGATGCGACGCACATCCCATTCGATGTTCCTTGTCAGCCACCAAGTCCAGAGGTTGAAACCCCTGCCAGCAGTCAGTACTTATACGACAATCGCGTATTATCGATATCACATACCATCCGACAATAACAGCAGCCGCGCAAATCCCAAACGATGTCTTATACCCGTCCTTCGCAAACTGCTCCCGAAATAGCTGCGGCCCAATCACACCACCCACTTGCCCAACACAGCTTTGAAAAGCGAGCGTGAACGCCGTCCCAGTCATGCCCGTCAACGACGAAGATCTCCACGCCCAGAACGGAATGAAGTACACCGAATAAAACATGGTACCCAGAACGCATGCAGCGTATATCCCTCCACGACTGTCAATCGTGAAGAAGAGGATGAACATGACCACCATGCCCGCCATAATCGGCTGTGTGAACGCTGGTCGTGTCACGTAGGCCCGCGTCAGCAGATTTCCAGCGATAATGATTGCGATGACTGATGCTGCCGCTGGAGGAATATTAAGAAGTTGATTTCGAGGGAGGGCCGCGAATCCGAGCTCGTAGGTAACGGTCGGGAGGTACCATTGCAGACCGTAGCCAGCGAGGTTGACCAGGAGCTGGTTGAACATGAAGGCGTAGGTGCGTGGGTCTGAGAGGGAGGCCATGATTTCTTTCTTTGAGAAGGCGCCTTCGTGGGTGAGCGGAGCGTTCTCGGACAGTCTGGCTTCTAGGTAGTCTTGCTCGCGTGGAGTGAGCCATTTTGACGATCGTGGCGACTTCGGGTAGTCAGGGAGTAGGAAGAAGGTCGCGATCCCGAGGAGGACGGTGGCGATACCTTTGAGAAGGTAGACCCTACGGACGTCAGTCTGGATGTCAACATGCCGACAACACCATTCTTACCATCTCCAGCCACTCAAGCCTTGCAGGCCGTTCATGTAAGATACGCCATACGCAATCAAGGAGCCGACTACGCCTGCGCAGTTCTGGAAGCCGAACATCCACATGATAGGCTTGCCCATCTCGTCGCTACGATACCATGAGCAAAGCTGCGCCGCAAGACCAGGAAAGCTGTAAAGCAGCGCATCGTCAGCGAGATGGTTTTGAAGAGAGACCCGGAACGAACTTACAGCCCAGCTTCCATCATCCCGAGCAGGAACCGAAGAGCGTAGTACGATTCTTTACTCTGCACCGCCGCGTGGCATGCGAGCACAATCCCCCAGGAGACGATAATCCGTGATTGCCATACGTGGGGAGTGATCTTCTTGAGCAGCAGATTCGAAGGAACCTCGAAGACGATATAAGCAATCTGTCCCAGTATGTTTAGCTGGAGGTCTCATGTATCGCCAAATGGTCAACGCCTACGAAGTAGATGCTCTGAACCCAGTTGTACTGGTCGGTGGTCATACCCAGCTCCGTCAGAATGTTGTCTGGAGTGTCGACCTGGATGACTTTGACGTTCGCGGCATTCTGATAGTCGATCTGGGACCAAATATTAGCGAGTTCATGAGAAAGAGCGGATAGATACCTACGTTCTTGGTCATGTATAGGATGCCGATCAACAACAAGAATCTACGATCGACTTTTCGCATGATGGCCTGGTTCTCATCTTGCGTGAAGCTGGTGAGGAAAGCCTATCGACTTTCAATCTCATTCTCGCTCGACGGAGGCGATGGAGTGCCCGCATCTCTCACTACAGTTGCAGCTTCGTTCTTGGGTTCGATGTCCATGGTAGCTGTCGGTAACATGGACTGTAGAAAGGTCTCAAATGGAAACGGGGAATGTCTGATGTTGACCTCCGCACGTTATGTAGGTATTCCGGAACATCGCTTCCAGGGCTCCACTGTCAACGATTGATAGATGGTCCTCTCTAGCGGGAATAACATGACTCGCAAGTCATCTGGTAGCTGGCTCATCAACTGGTCCAAATGCCACATCTTTGCCATGCTGATCCACAGTGTCGCGATTGTGCCATTTCTTGAGCTCTTCTTGGTCTCTTCGCGATCCCGCAAGCAGAGCACGCAATCCTCGTCGGATTTCGAGGTCGGCGAAGTCGATTGCAAGAGATCTGCACGGATATGGCGGTCGATGAGAACGATCAAACAAGGAAGCAGTTTCCCGAGAAGGACACGCCCTGACTTCATAGATGCGGGAGTCTGCAGTAATCTGTTCGGGTGGTCGCTGATGAAACTACATGTACCTCAGCTGTAACCGCCCCACGTTGGCAATCTTCAATAGATCTACTATCCGCTCGATATATCAATTAACAGCAGGCTGTCGAACCGCAAACTTACATATCAGTTTAAGTGGGACAGAATCTCAACAACCCAAAAGGCGCAGCTCCGTAGCATTGTCAGATCAACATGGCGGAAGGCTCAAATGGCGGTGATACACCGAAGAAACATATTCTTTTGAATGCCTTCGACATGTCCAGTATATCGAGTCTCAGCTAGCATTCTGCAACAGCTGACAGCATCAGCGATTGGTCACCTTTCTCCAGGACAGTGGAAGAATCCAAAAGAGTATGTTGTCGACTACGTCTTCTGGTTCGAACGAGGCTAACATCTCTCTTCAGCCAGAGTACAAAGAAGAGAAAACTCCAATACTGGATTGATTTGGCCAACTTGTTGGAGAAAGGCGACATCAATGCCTTGTTCCTGGCGGACACGTATGGAGGCTACGATACTGTAATCGATAAGCTCAGCTGTTGAAAGGATTCTTACTTACCTTGCGTACTACAGTATGAATCGAAGCTGGACGATTGCATCCGGAGAGCAGCACAATGGCCAATGACCGACCCGACGATTCCGATCTCAGCCATGGCAGCTGTGACGAAGAATCTGGCCTTTGGCATCACGGCTTCCACATCTTTTGAGCCGCCCTTTCTACTGGCAAAGCGCTTTTCGACCTTAGATCACTTGACCGATGGAAGGATCGGCTGGAACATCGTGACGTCCTGGAAGAAGGCTGCCTTCAAGGCCATTGGTGTCGACAGTCCTGTCTAGCATGATGAGCGATACCACGCAGCTGATGAGTACATGGAAATCCTCTACAAGCTGTGGGAGTCGTCCTGGAGCGATGATGCGATAGTGGCTGATGCGGAGAACGATGTTTATTTCGATCCGGACAAGATCCGTCATATTGTTCACCAGTAAGTCCAGTCGTCTGGTCAATCGCACTGAAATGGCCATCTGCGGCGCCGGTAAGAATTGCTGATGTTCAGCAGTGGCAAATGGTTCAACCTAGAGACCAGACACATTTGCGATCCTAGTCCTCAGAGGACGCCATTCCTCTTCCAAGCAGGGACGTCCGCAGCAGGGAGCGCGTTCGCAGCTAAGCATGCTGAGGCCATCTTCGTTTCAGCTCATAGTCCTGCAGTCTTGAAGCCAAAGATTGCCAACATTCGCAAGACAGCCGAAGAAGCCGGCCGCGACCCGTCGTCCATCAAAGTCTTCGCCACCTTCACACCCATCGTCGGAAGGACTGATGAGGAGGCCATTGAGAAATTCAAGGAAGCACAGAAGTATGCGAGCACGATCGGAGGTCTCGTGCTGTTCTCTGGCTGGACTGGCATCGATATCAGCAAGATACCAATCGATCGAGACATTACCGTTGATGACTCCACAGAAGCGCACAAGGTCACTTCGATGATGTCCGCCTTCACCACGACCAGCGAAGAGATACCAAAGTGGACGCCGCGAGTTGTCGCGGAGAAGGCTGCGATCGGTGGTCTTGGTCCGGTAGGTGTAGGCAGTCCGGCTACCGTTGCTGATGAGATGGAGAGATGGATTCGAGAGGCAGATATTGATGGCTTCAACCTGTCTTATGTTACAACTCCAGGGACGTTTGAAGATGTCGTTGAGCTGCTGATTCCAGAGCTTCGCCGTCGTGGCATATATCCTGAGAAAAAGGAAGATTATGAACCTCTGACTGCTCGAGGGAAGGTGTATGGCAAGGGGCAGTCGAAGCTGCGGTCGGACCACTTCGGGAGTACGTTCAAGTACGATGTGTATAAGGAGACGAATGGGCATGTGGTGAGCGAGGCGAGTGAGGCTAAGGACGTATGAGGTCTGTCTTCTAGCAGCGCCCACACATCCTGACAATTACATCTTCCCTTCGATGAGGAGAGTCTCTCGCCAAACGCGCTAGCTCGGTGTCTCCCGGCCCGTTCCCAAGATGGACTAGACTTCGAACGAAGTGTATCGCAAGGCACGAGCTCTTTCACCTTGAAAACAGCATCACCAGGATGATAGCCACTTTGCAACATCAGGGTATGATCGAGACCATGCCATCTCAGTGCTGCCCCCTCAAACCGCTAGCTGGGACGAAGCCTGTCCGCCTAGACCAAGACACAAGGAAGAAGGCAGACACTGTGGCTCATGTCTTAAGCATGAACGACTTCAGATGGATGTCAAGACAGTCCTTCGCCTTGTCTTGCCTTACCTTACGAGACAGTGCCTTTGTGCGACACTCGGGATTGGGAGATATATTCCTCATGACAGTTTGATGTGGGACCTTTTCTTTCCCATAACACAAAATCACAAATTTCTCCCTCAAAACATACTATCCTTGGAGCATCCCTACTCTGTTCATTATCCATTCAGTTCCATGAGACTCTCCTTTACGCTCCCCATCACTCCAGTCCGTATCAACCTCCATGCCGAAACGTAAGGCCGAAGAAGAAGGTCCGCCAATGCGATCTCAGCTTGTTCGCCGAAGGATGGAAGACGCTCCGCAGTAAGTTCTCACCATACTAGCTAGATGCGAAGATGCTGACAGATAGCAAGCGGCCCGAAAACAACCAAAGTCGTAGTGGGTTCACAGACTTTCGACGTCCACACAGATCTCCTCACAAAGCATTCAGACTTCTTCAAAGCTGCGCTCCACGAAACGTGGAAAGAAGGCCAAACTCGCCAAGTCGAGCTGCAGGAAACAGACCCAGAGCACTTCGCCATATTCAAGAACTTCTTGTACAGTGGACGGATATATAGCTCCAAAGAGGACGACCTTGCCAAAGATGTCATCGATCACCTCGGCAGGTCCCCGGACAAGGAGTGGAATCGTTTGTACCATAGCTGGGTCTTGGGAGAACAGCTCCTCAGTACGCCCTTCAAAGACGCTGTTACCCAAGCGATATTCGACAAGACTGCCGCAGGCCCAATTTATCCGGTTCTGGCACACCTTACCATCTACCCCCATAGCATGCCTGCATGCGGCGTGCGTCGTTTGCTCATCGATATCGCGGTCTGGTTTTGGAGATCCAGTTCTTTCCAGAAGTGCGGTACATCGAGCGTCGACTGCGAATTTTTGAGGGATATATGCATTGCGTTCGGGGAAAGAGCAAGCACAGGCCAGGCGTACGATAAGCCGTTTCTCGCTCAGAATGACGATGGCTGCAAGTATCATGAGCATGTCACAGAAGGCAAACCTTGCTATCTGAAGACGTTCGGCATCACCAAGTGACGAGGGTCACCCTCGATCGGACTTGCGGGCAGGCAATCGGAAGCTCGGATCCGAACAGCGAGACTTCATGTGCAGAGTCGAGGTCTAGCGTTGCAGCCATCGTTATTGTACGGCTAGTACGGGAGTGGGCGTGGAATTTGGCGTTGCACGACGGGAGTATTGGGTCGTGCTAAGCGCTCTTGGAGAGTGCTCGCAAAGGGTAGGTGAGACATCGGTGAGCAACTCTTCGACATCTCGTCCCGTCCACTGCGAGGTACATCAGGTCTGTAGATAATCACTGCCTGGTAGAAGCCAGCCTTTTGTTCAACGAACTTTCATTTAATGATGATGATTGCGATTCACATGCCGGTCACTTTTGGGTTGTTCTTGCAAGTGGGATGTAGCAAGATTCATAGATACCACGACCTCACTTCATTTCACGTCCGCTCCAAGCTCTTCGCAATCCCATCGCCTTCTGTCTTCTCCTTCATGAACTCTGAGAAGTCTTCGCAAATTCGAGAACAACCTTCACACCAACCTTTCTAGACCTCCCGCCACCATGTCGAAGCGCAAGGCTGAAGGCGTTCATGGCTTCCCAGACCGCAGCATCCGCCGCAGAATGGTAGATGCGCCGCAGTCAGTATCGGCCCACATTCACGAGATGCACTGCTAACCTATTACCAGTGGCTTCGAGGCAATCAAGATCATCGTCGGAACCGGTCTAGCAGCAAAGCGCTTCGATATACACCTCGAGCTGCTCATACAGCATTCAGACTATTTCCAACAAGCTCTTCGCAACCACAAGGAGGCGAACAAGCAGAGGGTGATCGAGTTGACAGAGACGGATCCGGAGTTCTTCGTCGTCTTCAAGAACTTCATTTACGAGGGCAAAATCTACAGCCAAGGAGACGACGACATGCACGAGATGATAGGAGGCGCTCGAGCTCGACCAGCAGACCGCGAGTGGGATCGCCTTTGCAATTGTTGGCTCTTAGGCGAGCACCTCGTGTCCACATCGTTCAAAGACGCTATTGTTGATGCGATACAAGCGAAGATGAAGGAGGAAGAATGCTATCCACTGGACATACACCGAGCCATCTACGCCAAGGGTTCATGCTCTTCTCGCCTGCGCAACCTGCTCGTCGACATTGCTGTCTGGGAATGGGATATCGACTCGATAGAGGGTTGCAGGCAGTGGGCAGCTGAGAGTCGCTTCATGATTGACGTCGCGATTGCACTGAAGGAGAGGCTCGACTCCGACCAACCGCAGGAATCCCCGTTCGCCCACCAGGAGCCGTGCCACTACCACGAGCACGTCTCCGAGGGCAAGCCCTGCTACACGACCATGTTCAGGAGCTCCAATCTGTTCTCGTAGCGGCAACCGAAGCATCAGGACATGACAACATCAATACCCTCACAAACAAGCAAGCAAAGTTGTGGGAGTATAACGACAATGCGTTGGGACGAGCTCGGGTACGTTGGTTCTGTCGTGGTCGAACCCTGTCAAGAATCTTACTTCGAGGGCAGGTGGCAGCAAAAAGTCCTTCGACCATGCCAGAGCTTCATCAAATCATCATTGAAGCCAACATTGCAGTCCAATATTGCCATCGTATACCATACGGCGTTCGTGAACGGCGGTGGCAGCGGGCTTTCACAGTCGTAGTGGTAGATGTGGTATTCGGATTCATCGCCAACCATCACCTCTTCCCACCCACCCCCGTCCGCACCAAACTATCATCCGGCAACCCACTCCTCTTCGTCCCCGGCAAACTCGCCGTCCCAATTTCATTCGTCTCTGTGCTAACCTTCCGCGCAGGATACTTCGTCTCCAACCCCTCAAAGCAATTCCACGTAACCTTCTCCTCCCCGCTATCGCCCACGAAATACCTGTGCTGCAGTGCCTGTTCCGCTGAGACCCTTTTCAACGGATCGTACGTAAGCAGCAACTTCAGTAGCTCGAGAGCAGAATCCGGAGGTGGGCCACGGGTAGACGCAGCATTTGCAGAGGTGGAGGTAGCGGTAGTGTAGTTGTTATTGGCGACGATGTTGCGGTACCACTTCTCCAGCCCAGCGGAGCGGCTGACGCCAGGGTTGTGGAGTGAGACTGTTTGGAGGTTACTGTATTCAGGCATGGCTGGCAAAAGAGGCCAGATTGGTTTTGTGGGTAGGCCGAGGATTTCGCCAATCTTGCCCATTTGGTTGCGTTGGAAGGGGACGGCTTTCTTAGAGTCCTGTTTCGCTTCCTCGCCTTTGAAGATGGGGCGGAGGGATAGAAGTTCGGGGAAGATGCAGCCGACAGCCCATAGGTCGATAGCCGGGGTGTAGTGTCGGCTGCCGAGGAGGAGCTCGGGTGCGCGATACCATATTGTCACTACCACTTTATCTCCGGAGAAGAGGGCGTGCAAAGGTTTGTGGAAGAGACGAGCGAGGCCGAGGTCGCCGATTTTGATGCTGCCGGAGGAGGTGACCATGATGTTGGCGGGTTTGAGATCGCGGTGGATGACCCAGTTTTGGTGGAGGTAAAGGAGCCCAGAGAGGAGTTGGTACATGCAGCTGCGGAGGGTGGAGGCTGGGATGGGCGTGCGGTTGAGTAGACTATGGTGGTGGATGATCTGGAGGAGGTCGTGCTCTGCATATTCGAAGACCATGAAGATGCATTTGCTTTCAAGGATGATCTCCACGAGGTGAATCAAAGCTGGGTGTGAGAGCTCAGTGCACAAGGCCATCTCACGGATCGCGGATTGCGAGATGCCGGTGTACTGCAGCTCGCCTTCTTTGTCGGGCTTGAACTTCTTGATGGCAAAAGCTTCGATGGGCTTGCCAGTAGAGGGATGCTTGATAATCGCCGTCGGTTGGGCCGGCTGGGACGTAGTGGCCGGACGTTTCGCGATCGCTTTGTAGACCCGGCCATAGGTGCCACTGCTGATGAACCCGACGATGTCATAGTTGTCGTTGATGTGGCGTTGTGGAGTATACGGCGTGCCGCTCATCTTGACCAGAGGCGGAGTTTCTGGATCCTCTACACAGCAATGTGAGCATGAAAGCCATATCACGTGAGCCCACAACTTCCTAAAGCGGGAGAGGTAAGGCCACTATATACGAAATGTTGGAGCCGACTCATGAATGCTCCGAGGCAGCTCTAGATGAATGCGGAGACCCATCCTCCGGGAGATCCGGTCGCATGAAACATCTATAGCCGCGGATATTACGGCGTGAAAACAGTATCTTGCATACTCTGACTTCCTTCCGCATCAGGCGGAAAATGAAACAGGTGAGATCCAACGATGGAAAGTACGCACTCACCCTCGAATGCCTGCCTAGCCGTCCGCTTTACTCCACCCGCAGCGGCGGCCGGCTGCACGCTGGCGGCTGTTTTCACACTGGGCGGGCCCATGACGGCGGCAGATGGCGGATTGGTTGCTGCCATCAATCCGTGGCGGCGTTGGAGGAAGCCTAATGTACAGCTACGAGACCGTAAATCTGCCGTATGTGCGATGGAGCTCTCTGCCTTAGCCTGGAGCTGCAGGTTGCCACCGGGCCGATGCCGCGGAGCTTTGCATCGTACGTTTCAGAGCTGACGGTGGATCAGAGCGTCGCGTGAGAGTGACGTGGTGGCAGTGGTATGGCGCCAACGGCGATGTTTGCTGGCCTCGAGGAACGAGGTGTGATTGCTTGGAGGTGGGCCAGAAGGATGACGAGCTGCTTGCCTGGGACAGGCTGTGCGGTCCTGGATGCCGGGTTCACACTGCAGCTTCGCGATAAGGCAAGCAGATCTAGCGCCGGGTGTGCTGTATCCGGCGAGGAGTGATGTGTTGGTCATATCGCGAGCTCATCTACTACATCGGTGAGGAGCCTGAGGCAGACACATAAGTTTCCTCCAACATCACCCGCCTCATTGGGACATTACTTGAATAGCGACTACAACTACAGCTCTTAGCGAGCTCTTACTTACGTATAGACGTAAGGAAAGCAGCAGCAACATGATATAGAGCCACCAAGTGCTCAGCGACAGCTACACGAACACCCCACCCGCAGCAATGGCCTCTCGAAGCACCCTCTCCGACCTCACGCCCTACTTCCTCTTCCTCCTTCTCACTGCGACTCTCGGCCCGCTCCTCTTCGGCTACCACTTGGCCGAGCTCAACGCGCCCTCCGAAGTAATCACCTGCGCCGAAGACGCCATCAAACCCAGCACGATATCACGCCTCAAGTCCGCGTTGTCTGACCACTTCTCCACAACCACGACAGCCTCGACAACCCTCCCACAATGCATCCCCATGAACCCAACCCAGCTAGGCATCGTCACCTCCGCCTTTACCCTCGGCGGCCTCATCGGCGCTCTGGCTGCAGGCCCAACAACAGCCAAAGTTGGCCGCGTTCGGACTATGCTTCCAGGCGCAATACTCGCAACCCTCGGCCCTGCTTTCGAAGCTGCAGCGCCAAACCTCGGCCTCCTTGCGCTTGGTCGCTTTATCTCTGGGTTGGGTGCAGGGGCGGCAATGGTGGTTGCACCACTGTATATCGCGGATCTAGCGCCGCCGGGACACAAAGGATTCTTTGGCAGTTTCACGCAGGTTATGGTGAATGTGGGCATTCTGATCACGCAGTCATTAGGCTTGATATGGAGTCGAGGGCAGATGTGGCGCATCATTTTGGCTGTGGGGGGTGCGATTGGAGCTGTACAGGCAGTGGCTTTCCTGGTGGGCGGGATGGAGAGTCCGAAATATCTGGCAGAGAACGGCAAGGCGTTGGAGGCGAGGAGGGTGTTGAGGAGGATACGAGGAGAGGGTGCAGATATCGAGGAAGAGGTGAAAGGATGGTCTGTTACTTCCGATGGCAACGATGAAGAAGAGAGCCTTCTAGCCGGCAACAACGATAGCGCACATAACGACACACACGGCAAGAGCAAGAACGAAAGTCTCGGCGCCTTCGCCGTCCTCACACACCCAGATACCCGCCCCGCCGTCATCGCTATAACCATGGTCATGTTGGCCCAGCAGTTCACCGGCATTAACAGTATCATCATGTACGGCGTGCGCCTGCTCTCCTCGCTGCTTGCAGCCAACAGTGCTCTCCTCAACGTTGCGGTCTCGGCGCTAAACGTCTTTATAACTGCCGCAGCCGCACCGCTTGTCGACAAATTAGGCCGGAAGACCTGCCTCCTCATGTCCATCACTGGCATGGGCATTAACAGCGTCCTCCTGGCCGTCGGAATCATGCGAAGTATGTCCGTCCTCTCCGCAGTGGCAGTGGTATTGTTCGTCGCCTCCTTTGGTCTTGGGCTAGGACCGGTGCCATTCATCCTCGCCTCCGAGCTGGTCGATGCGAATGCCGTCGGTGCGGTGCAGAGCTGGGCGCTAGCAGCTAGTTGGATCGCGACATTCATTGTTGCGCAGTTCTTCCCGATGTTGAATGAAGCCATGGGCAAAGGGCAGGTTTACTTCGTCTTTGCGGCGATGGCTGTTGTGTTTGGAGGATTTGTCACCGTCTTTGTACCGGAGAGCAAAGGGAAGAAAGACGCGGACGAGGTCTGGGGCCGGAGGAGGGGAGACAGGAGGGAAGACTGAGAGGTATCTCGATGCGTGAGACGATTTACTGAACGATATCACGTCTATCTGGTGTTGAATCCAGCAGCACGGTGTTGAACATCCAACTTCCTTCCCGAATTCCACGTCATCTCCGAGCAAGCGAGTGCGAGCAGCCCTCATCTCCCGCAATGACAGACGAGGCGTGGAACACCAACCAATCCTCCGACTGTATACATCCTCCCCAAACACTGTCATCACCAGGAACGTTCCGAGTCGTTCAGCCTACTCTTTCCCAGCTATAGACGTGTTAATGAGCACAGGTAAAGCTATCCGAGGCACAAACATACCTAACGTTGCGTTGGCGATCATGTCGTCGAGAGCGCCATCTACGATGTCGGTCGAGCGCAGAAGGTATTGGTAGCATCTGCTGCTGCACGCGCGGTCCCCACGACCATGCTGTCGTGGAATTCGGACTGTACGGCTGAAAACTTTGGAGGCCAGCTCATACCACACTCCGATTACACCAGTGATATGAGCCGCTGTCGACCCCAACGGCTGACAATCTCGAATCGCTTGTTGAGAGTTTCACTGTAGCATCTAGAGCCATGCATGAACAGCTGATCGGTTGCGGCGGCTGAAACCAAATGAAAGGAGTCGAACCCTGGCAAAAGATGCTCCGCTGCTTCTGCGTAGAAGTACAGAAATGTAACAGAGAAGGATCTCGGCAACATCGCAATTCAAATTCAGCTTTATTCAGGTTAATCTTCGACGCTCTTATCCAAGGCGTAGCAGTATGATGGAGAAGATCACGGCGGTGTTTTGTAGAACGGCATCGACGCTTGACGACCAAGACCGAGAGGCTGGGCGCTGATAGCCCGAAAAATGACACTGCTCGTTCTGACACTACTCAGACGACCACGATGCTTGGTACTGTTCGAGTTTTGTGCTCTCTAAGGGTTCGCAGTGGCCCAGCGGACGGCCAGAATCCCGGCGCTCGTAGTGCGACTAGGATTAGAACAGGGTCAGCTTCGAGTTCCCACGTCCACGTGCCAGGAATGGACTCTCGTCCGAGGTCGCTACGTCTGCATGAGAGACATGCCGATTGTCTATCCCATGGGTCGTCAGCTCAACTTCTCGTGGCTCTGTCGCGATGATATTGTTTTCGCTTGAGACGTCCTTGTTCCGATGGGACGAGTCTTCACTGATGATGGCATGGTGCTGGACGTCAACAAACTTTAGCAGACTTCCTTGCTCGGCCCATAGATGCTCATACCACCGCATGGCTTCGCTTTTCCCTCCTGGAAGTTTCGAGCCTTGTTTTGAGTCATCTGTGGAGTTCCCATCTTTGAGTGCGACATCTGGAGCTGGCTTGGTGTTGGTACCAGGTTCCCAGTCCCAAGTCATGACATATGCGACACACTCAAAGCTCCTCGCCTGGTCCTCCCAACCTCCATTGATCGACCAGTTGCACTCCATCAGCTCGTTCCGGCTGTTCCGCCGATTCCTGTTGAGGCTCCAGCCCAGTTCCACGCGCTGATTCTTCATACACCGGCTCTAGCCACAGGCGCTCTTCAACAGGAATCTGAAGCCTCATCACGGGCGACTCATCTTCGAAGAACTTGCTCACCACCGCCATCGATGCCTTCAGGTCTTCCATAACAGCGCTGAGATTCTTGGCTTGAGAAATGTCTCCCTCAAGCACTAGTCGGAACGTCGGCACTTCGAGGTCACACAACCCTTTGAACAATAGCTTCAAGAACATCACATGCGATACGCTCCAATCCCAGGCCCGTTCAATGCCAAAGTCATCATGATGCCGCTCTCTTTCCCTCGGCCAGTCGTGGTGCCGAACCGTGAGTGTGAGCAGCTTCGGCGGTGACAGCTGCAGTCCCGTTTTTAGACGCCCGAGCATTCTATCTGCCCACACACTGCCCTTTGTGCCGGTCTTGTCGGTCACTGCTGTATGGTAGTGGATGTGTTGGAGGTTGCTCCGGCCGATCGGGGTGAGATGTCTCCATAGCACTTCCTGGCGGGCTACGTTGGCTTCAAAGATCTCGGTCGCGGCTTCACCGTCAGCGAGTAGATCCGGATTCGCTACGTTAATGAAGTAGAAGTGATGAGCTACCCACCGTAGGGGTAGGCCGTTCGTTTCCAGCCAGATGAGACGGCATGTTAGCAGAAGTGAGGTGTGGTACTTCTGTACTATGCCGTCGTCTAGGGCATGTCGGAGCCCATGCTTGCTGTATAAGTTGCTCGATTTGTAGTCCGGTAGAGTAGCAAAGTGGAATATGTGATTGCGAACTTCGGGCGGAATTCGAAACAGAGGCGATTGAAGCTGCTGCTTGACCTTGGACGGGTGTCCTACCTCTGCGATGCTTGTGGTAATGGTGACCTGTTGTCCAGTCTCTTCTTCGACACGAGATACCTTTCCTGTAAGCAGAGCCATCGGTACGATCGGTCAAGTCGTTAGATCTACGCTTGGGCTGTGGTGTGGTATATATGCACCAACAAGGGTCACCTGCACGTTGACGTGGCGTTCTACGACGCAGCCGACCATATCGAATGAAGACTTACTTGCGAGTCTGACAGATTTTGTGTAAAGCTTCAAGTATCATAACAGCATACCAAGCTTGTTGCCGCATCACAACAGACCACACCTCGATTGATGTATCCTACTTCGCCTCCTCTACCAGGTCCGGTCCAATGCCGTGAGACTGTGCAAACCGCAGGCGCTTCATTGCATCGTGGCCACTCCATGCGTCGACGACAAACTCCAGTAGACTTCCTTGGAGAGCCCACAGCTGTTCGTAGTTCCTCGCAACCTCCATGGCTGCTGCGGATATCGTGGCACTAGGAACAGGCCTCGTGCTGTCATAGTCACGCCATCGTATTCGTTTCCAGGTGAGCGTGAAAACCACATGTTCCATGTCCATCGACTCCTCGCCATCCACTTTCTCGCCGACGCATACATCACGTTGCTCGTGTGGTCTCGACGCCGGTACTGTCCGTGAGCACTCCTCGGTAGGAGACTGAAGCACGAGGCGAGAGATCTCCAGGTGCTCCTGACGTGTCTCGAGCCAATATTCGTTCTCACGTACAACCTGCCAGCTCTCGAGGGTCTCGACTACATCTCTGAGCTCTGCAGCATCCGCTGCTGGCGCCTCGAGCTCCAGCCGGAAAGTCAGCGTAGCGCCATCCGCAGCAAATCTGATCACATCGGTCAACTGCGACAGGTACCCTCGGCGATATCCGGAAAGTCTCTTCAAGCCGTCATATCGGACCGTCACAGTCACCATCTCGGGAACGAAGCATGGAACGTGTAACCACTGTGTCTTAGCCCGTAGGCGGCTGAGACATATTCCTGGCCATGTCACGCTTTTATTGCCTTCCTCTGCGCATGAACGTGACCAATAATGAATGTGGTGGAGGTTGAGCCTGCCGTTGGGGGTCAAAGATCTGCAGAATTCTAGGTGCCGTTGCGCTTTGGCGTCACAGATGGCATATCCGGGAGCGTCGTAATCGAAAGAGTTAAAGAAAAACCGATGGGTAGCTTGTTGAAGCAGCATGTAGTTCGTCTCGAGCCAGACAAGCCGGCATGTCTGAAGAAGGGAGGTAAGATGTTTATAGCTGCCGCTGTCGTCCGGTTGAAACTCCTGATGGTACTTGTTCCATGTCACTTTTGGGTGGTGGTCCGGTCGCGTGGCGAAGCAGAAGATCATGTTACGCAGCTCGGCCGGCAGTCTGTTGAAGAGAGGCGATTGAATTTGAACGTTGGATTTGAATAAGTTCGCGGAAGTGAGACCGGTGGATATGGTGACTTGCTGTCTTGTCTTCTCCTCTATGCGACGGATGGAGACCATGTGATTTGAAGTAGGAAGGGGGTCAGAGTTGGGTGACGCTTCACTGCTACCCAACGGCATCGAGCAACTTTATGCAAAGGGAAGTGAATCGAAGGGCCGCAGAATTCCAACACGTTGGTAGAAGTATTGGTTGGAGCATGGAGCAGATATGCAGGAACGGCCATATGCAGACTGGGAATGCCTGCGCATCGATGTGCGCCCATGCATACATGCCTGAGGTATTCATTTCAAGCGCACAATGTGCCCAAACGTAGCATGGGCACGCATACTCTTTCTCCCATGCCATGTTCTTGCAGCCCGTTGACGTCTCGACAGATTATGCTCCACACAGCACAAACTCAATTCAATGCCTTCTCCGTCGCGGGCGGCTTCCTCGTGTCTGTCACTGCTGCCAACTGCTCGCTACTCGTCGTCCACAAACCTCAACAGACTCCCCTGGCTTGCCCACAGCTCCTTGTGTCTCTTCGCAGCTTCGGCAGCCTCCTTGGTAATGGAGGAAGGACCCTTCGAGGTGATCTTGGTCATCGTGCCATCACTGGATCCACTTGGCTGGCTTTCTTACTTCCAGGTCAGGATACATGCACGATACACTCTTTTGTCCGAGGGCTCCTTCGATGCACCTGGTCCGATCTCATCTGCCGTGCCCAGCGCGGACCGCTCTTCAATAGGGAGTTGGAGCACGAGACGTGACGGTATCCGTCGATCCACCGGCGGGCGCTTCTGAAGTCCTCTCACCACTATGAGTGACGTATAGTCTTCCGCCGCACTCTTGAACTCAGCCACCTCCAGTGCCTCAGCTTCCAGCTCTAGACGCACAGTGGCCAGATTAAGGTCCGCGGCGGTTTCAACGAACGTTGTGACGAGGTGAATCAACCAGGACCGGTAATTGATGCGATTGTGCTTGTGGTCGTGTCGAAGTGTAAGCGTTAGTATTGCTGGTGGATATGGAAACGGCTTCAACGATCTAGAAGGGCGGAGCAGAATTGCCATGATATCGTGGTTACAGCTGACTCGGCATACGTTGGCGTGATGGTGGATGTGATAAAAATTGCGTCTGCCATTGGGAGTGAGAGATAGCCACAAGAAGTAGTGGTGGTCTGCTGCGGCAATGGACGCTGCACCCCTGTCGGAAAACACAGGCCCATCTTCGTGCATGTTGTAAAAGTGATGGGTGACGCCCTGCATTGGCAGCTTGTTTGTTTCGAGCCAGGCAAGGCGGCAGGTTTGTAGGAGGGTTGTGTGATACTGCTGTACTAAGCTGTCGTCCAAGTGAAATGGTTGGCGGTCCATGTACTTTGTGTAGATGTTGTCGGACTTGTAATCAGGACGTGTGGCGAGGAAGAAGATCATATTGCGTATCTCCGCTGGAAGTCGAAACAGTGGCGAGTGTTCTTGTGATTCGCACTTGGTGAGGTCCACTCCACCAAAGTCGGTAGCAATGGTGACCTGCAGTGTCGTCTCCTCCTCAACCCGAGCCACTGAAGACATTAGGGGCAAAGCCACCTACCTGTGCGACTGTACTAGGTCAGGCTTAGTGGTGTGAAGTTGCGCCGATGATGTTGCTGTGCACGAAGGCTCCAGACCTGCGCCTGTGAGTTCGAGGTTGTGGTGATCTGTAGCAGGATGTATTCAGTTTGGCTACAGGTGGTATTCCGTGCAAACCACTTGTCAGTCAAAAGCGGGCAGTTCTCCTGATAAGGAAGGATTTCGATGGGAAGATTTCGAGATGAAAAATCCCGAGGCGGAAGATTTCGTAGTGACGTCGTTGTCACATGTGATACCTGGCGGCGGTCAAAGCTCGGCGTCGAGATAGAAGCAAGCACGACTACCTGACCGATCCATCGCAGCAAGCATCGTCCATTTCACCTCGCCATCACATCTAGTTCTCCATACATACCCAATCTTAGCATCCAGCCGAACGCTATGATCTCGATGCTGATCGCACATCACTTGTCATCAGCGAATCTCAGCAGGCTTCCCTGCTTCGCCCATAGCTGCCGATATCTGTTCGCAGCCTCGTCGGCTCCTGTGAGCACCTTCCCAGCACCCTCCTCACCACGCTTAGCCTCCGTTCGAGCCTTTGAAGCAGAGTGAGCTCGATTGAAGTAGGAGTCGCTCGTCTCTAGCTTCCAGATCAACGTGTACACTCTCCAACCATCTCCCTCATCCTCGTTACCCCCTTCAACTGGGTTGTGACCATCAGCCACTTGCTCTGCATGAGACGGTCCAACCTGCGACCGCTTTTCGGTAAGAGGTTGAAGCACCAAGCAATTTGGCCCACGCCGTAGGCCGTGGGGCCCTCTATCAAACTCCGTGTGAAACTCCTTTACCATCTTCAGCTCTTCCACCTCTTCTACGAGCGTCTCAATCCTATCGGAGCCAGAAACCGGAACCTCCAGCTCCAACCGGATGGTAGGAATGGCCAGTCCAGCCAGGCGCCTGACGAAGTCTTCAATCCAACCAAAATAGCAGTCAACCCGAGGTACTTGATCCTCCCATCCATAAAAGCGGACTGCGAGCGTGACGATGCCCAAGGTGGTGAAGTGTCGGGCGTTCCTCAACGTCGGATGATTCAGTCTTCGCAACACCTGGGAGGGCCATTCCATATGCATCGTATCGGTCGGCAGGCACACGTGTGTGGGAATACGGACATGCTCCAGATTAGGCCTGTTGTTTGGCGTCAGAGACTCTAAATAGCTTACGTGGCGGTCCACCTTGGCTCTGATTGTGTGTAGGTCTTCCCGTGAGCCGCAAGGATGCTGAGAGGTACAACAAATGTTGTAGATTGCTTGTTGGAAGGAGAGGTGGTTGGCTTCGAGCCAGATTTGACGGCATGTCTCTAAAGGAGCTGTGTGGTACCTGAATGGCTTCAAACCTGCATTTGTATCCCGGTACTCTTGGTACTCGCTGCCTGATAGACTGAAATCCGTGTTTGCAATCGGGCTGTCGCGATCCAGTTGACTAGCGTAGTAGAAGATGAGGTTGCGGACTTCAGGCGGTGTCTTGTTGAAGAGTGGGGACTGTGCTTGTGAATTGCACCTTGTAAGGTCGACATCGTCGTTCAAGCTGGTGGCGATAGTGATCCTCTGCCTGGTCTCTAATTCGATGCGAAACACTGCTCCAGGTAGTTGCGAAGCCATGTCTGCTACCAGAGCTGCGGTCTCGACGTAGCGAAGGATGTCTTGTATGTAAAGAAGTAGATGGCAGTGGCTTTGTACGGGGAGCCGATGTGTCTCGAAGCGCCCACTGCTAGCGCATCGCTTCTTTGAGTGTCGTGCTGGCGAAGGTGAAAGCCACGTCCAGGCTCCAAGATCGCGAATAGGTTCCTATGGTGAATGTAGGGCAAGTGACGTCGTAATCACATGCCCGGAGCGCAGCCGGCTGAATCTCGGCAGCCCAAAAGTTGACGTATATATCGTGTTTAACAATATGTTCCAATATGTTGCAGCAGAGCACATCGGGGGCACTGGTAGTACGTATAAGTACACCAGCTAGCGTCGAATCAGTCCGTCCAATCAGACCGCCCACATTGATGGGTCCTGATGATGGATTGAAGGAGATTCTCCTTTTGCTGTTTCCGCTATCACTTTGCATGTGGAGGGTAGGGGTTCGAGCCAGCTCCGGTGTAGGATTCAGCTTTTTGGTACGGCTGGAGACATGCTGGCACACGCCTCTTCTCCTCGCGGTCATGCATTGTCCTCGAATCGCATTCATCGGGCCAGGGCGCAACCGTACCCTCAAGGTCCGTCAGCAGAAGCACGGCAGGTGGGTAATCTTTTGAATCTGCTCAAGCTCCATGCTTCACCCAATCATACTCTTCTTCCGCCCTCTCATCCTGACGTCCTCCAACCTCTTCAACGTAGCCTTTGCGCCCTTGTAGCTCTCTCCATAAGCTTCCAGCACCACGCCAAACCTGCCCTCACTTCTCGGATGCGTGGAACCAAACGCCCGTTCCAGCACGTACAGATCCACAGCTCGCTCCTCCTCCTGCGTCGCTTGCGTAGCCAGTCCAAAGTCAATCAACACGACCTCGCCCTCAAGACTACCAGCCCCACTCTCTTCTGCCTGCCCAGCTCCGCCACTCCCTAAAGGCCGCAACATCATATTACTAGTAGTCAAATCCCCATGCACCACCCCCGCCTTGTGCAACCTCCCCACCGCCTCTCCAATCCTTCTCAGCAAGCCCTCAATCTCGTATCCTCCCCTCTCCTGCTCGCTTTGCCGAGCACCCTCCCGCTTCTCCCATCCCCGTACTGCTTCCTTGACGCTCCACCCCTCCACCCACTCCATCACCACCCACCCTGCTTCCCAATCCAGTCCCAGCACCCCCGGCACCGGGACACCTTCTTTCCGACACTTAACCAACACCCTCGCTTCCGCTAAGATACGCTGTCTTGTCAAGCGCTTGTCGAGAGTAGGGTGACGCCAGGGTTTTTGCGGACGGACTTTCAGCGCGGCGGGGGTGGAGGGGGCGAGGAAGGTGGTGCGGTAGAGGAGGGCTTCTGCGCCTTGGGTGATGAGCGTTACGTTGGCCGGGTCGAAGGGCGCTGGGAGGACGTGGACTTTAAGGCCTTCGGCTGGAGGATGGGAAGTCATGGTCGTGGTTGGGTGGAACGCATTGCTTCGCAGGCGAGACTGATGGTAGATGTTGTTGTTGTTGTAGCGGGACGAGGTTGGTGTTAGGGCATCGTTGGAGTGGTTTGGAACAGGTCGAGGCGAGTCAAATGTGTACTTCTGAAGTCGAGCTTGAATTCACTTCCTAGCGCTAAAGCTTGCCTTCACGTGACCGTCTTGTTTCCAACAAGCCAATGGTTCGTCATTCACATACAACACAAGAGTGAGAGCAGGTCGTGGCCAGACGATATCATAGAACGCGAAATGAACTTGGAGCAAATAGGATCATACTCTCCATTTGAGTACATTTCGTCTGTTCTACCTCTTCCCTCGAAGTGAGTGGCAAAGCCCGACAGAGGCAATACAGCTAGCTAGCCCGCCCACACAGCCGCAGATAAAACAATAACGCGGCATAGGGTATCGTCGTCAAACAGCGCATAAGCAATGCCATCGTTCATCATCAGTCTTCCGCCTCGTCGTAGATGCAAATGCATATGCCAAACGCCCTCCAAGTTCTGGTATGCAAAACGCAGTCGCGTTCTTCGTCGCTCACGTTTCGCCGAACGTGTTCCTCGTAGGTGTGTTAGGTCGTGTACTGTTGCCGTCGATTTCATGTTCGATTTCGACAGTCAGAGGCCGTCTCTACCCTCCAGCCAGTAAGAGAAGTCTTCTCAATCCTCCCAAATCGTCTCCAAATCCAGATCAGCCCTCCGCTCCCCACCACAAACACTCCACCGCTTCTTCTCCCTATTCAAGCCGGTTCCACTCCTGAATCTCGGCATATCGAGACTACCCTTCCGCCTTCCACTCCCAGTGCCTTCGCCTTCGCTATCGCTCTCACCCTGGTCTGCGCGCTCCATTGCCAGTCGCAGGCGCTCTAAGCGGTCAGTCTCCACAGCCTCGCTCTCTTCCTCCGGTGCATCCTCGATGGTTTCGAGGGAGGAGATAGAAGGCGAGCGTGACCGGGCAGACGTGGGCGTAGACGGGACGCTGCTGAACGAGCTACTGCTTCCGTACGAGTGCAGGGATGGGAACGATTCGTTATACTTCTGTGGGCCGAGTGCGGGGCTGTTGCTTCCGCTCGGTGTAGCAGACTGTCCGTTTTGGTCCACGATACTGCCAGGAAATGATGTTGGCTGGGGTGCTCCTGCGAGACTGTGGAGTGGCGAAGCTGGCCGTCTCCGCAGGGATGAAGAACGAGCGTTCAAGGATGAATGTTGTGGTAGTGGCGACGGCTGTATCATCGTGTTGTGCGCTGAAGACGGCCGTGGTGTGATATCCAGCTCGCTGTCTTCTTGTATGGCTTCGATAGTGCTGTCGTACCAGCCGGGCGAGCGTGGTGGCGCCATGTATCCGTCGTCCTGGCTTGACGAGAGTGGTGACCTTGCTCTCGCGGGCGACCGCTGGTTCGGGCTGGGACTTAGGCTCCCAGATTGCTGCTCAAACGGCCGTAGTTGCCGTGGGTTCGGTAGAGAGTGGGCTCTCGTCATTAGCGGAGCACTCAACAGTGCAGACCCGCTGCTCCTGGAACGTAGGTGGCTTCTCGAGTAGGGACTCCGGTTCCTATGACTGCTACTCGGTCGTGCCCAGTCCTCCTTCTCCTTCTCTTTGAACCAGCCTTGCAACTGCGTCGCCGGACTCGGATCGGTTCTACTGCGCTGATTCGACGGTCGCGTGTGCTGTGAAGATGGCGACGCGGAACGTGGTGAGGGTGAGTTGAAGTCCATGTCCTCGGACTTCCTGCGGTACACAGTCGGCTCTGCAGCCTGCCGATCGGTTCGTGGAGGGTGGTGCATTATGACGCCGGAGTGGAGGTGTGTTGATCCTTCTGCGTGCCTCCGAGGCTTCGCTTGCGGGTCAGGGTCCAGTCGGCGTCGGTGACAAGAATGACGCTCCTGGCGACGTTGTTGTGTCGTGTCAGACGAAAAGAAACGGAGGATGTTCTTGGAGAAGTGGTCCAAAGGTGGAGAGATGTCTAGCACAGCGGCAAGCGCGCCCTCGAGGCTGTCACATGGGAGCTTGCTGCCTTTTGCCTGTACGTTTGACCTCGACTCGCCTGTTCCTGCCTAGGCCTCTTCGGAAATCCAGACCGGGGTCGCGCCGTCCTTCACTCTCCAATGCTTGACTCTTCAAACAAACAAGTCGTTTCAACGATATAACACTCTTCAGGACTTCTACAATAAGGCACGAAAAAGTCCTGTCATCTCCTGGATACGTATCACACCGGCAACCTGTCATCAGCGCTGATGACAAGACGATGAGATTCAGCTGACAACTCCTCCAATTTTTCGTCGGCTGACACATGCGCCTCCACGCCCGCGCGGAAGAATGCGAATATCTAGGCACCACTTCTACACCCCCATGCAGAGTTATCATGCGGACTGGCGGGATGAGGCAGACGACACATGTTTGCGTCGGCAGTCTCCTACGCCTTCTATGAGGGCCGCGAACAGAACTTCCTTCTCCACGGCCTGAAATCAGGCGATGTTATGCCGCTGTGCTACCGAAGGCCGCCCAGATGTCCTGCAGGAACGCCTGATGCTGCAGGGCGAACTCGGCTTGGAGCTACCGAGCTCTTTCGGTGTAACCATCGCATCTAGCCGACCGACCTTCCTGGGTCCCCACAGATCGGGTCCGGGGTTCGAACGCCTGCATATGGTTTGGGACCCTTTTCACCGCTACCCCTCAGCGGCAACCACATCCACTGGCTATGGCCCCCAATCAGATGCAAGGCGAACGTGGGCATCTCGCCATTTCCACCCATGAGACCAAAGCTACTGTGTAAGGCCATACCGACCTGCTTGAACCTCTGCTTGAGGCGTCTCGAGCTTACTGTGCTCGAATGTTGTTGGCCTAACTACCTCGGTCCCCATGCAGATGTATATACGACTAGGTAAGAGTCTCTCATCATCGAACGTCGTCCTCTATGGTCATTACTGTTGCTTCTTGTCGTATATAACAGCATCGTTGCAAAGGAGAATACGTCGTATCTTCAAAAGTCCACCTCATCTCTACTCCATCACAAGCTTTCCAAAGCACTCTCTACTCTTACATGCCCCTTTCATCAAGATCAGTAGCATACCACCAGATTCCATCATTCTCACTTCCAATATCGACAATGGACGCCCTCCAAGAAAAAAACCTCACCACCTCCCGCGGCCTCCACTACCGCTACTACACCTCCCCCGCTTCTTCCTCCCCCTACACCCTCCTCCTCTGCCACGGCTTCCCCGACTCCGCCCGCCTCTACCAATTCACCATCCCCCACCTCCTCGCCACCGGCCTCCGCATCATCATTCCCGACCTCCTAGGCTACGGCGGGACCTCCAAACCTACTGACCCATCCCAGTACACATGGCCCCTCATGTCCACCGACCTTACCGAGATCCTCGCCGCCGAGGACATCACCTCCAACGTCATCCCCATCGGCCACGACTGGGGCTCAGCTATGGCGCAGCGATTCTACATGCTGCATAAACCCCTCTGTGCCGGGCTCGTCACGCTCGCGGTAGCGCTGATGCCGCCGACGGGTGAGAAGTTTGATCTGGAGGCTACGAACGCGGCTACGGAGAAGATGCTTGGGTATCCGTTGTTGGAGTACTGGAACCTGTTCCTCCCGAAGGAGGGCGTGGAGCTGATGGATAGTCGGCTTGAGAGTATGTGGTACGTGATGCATGGCGCCCCACCGGACACCGACAGCTGGATGCGAGATATGTTCTGTACGCCTAACGGGATGCGGGACTTCCTCGAACAGAACCGGCAGGATGTACCGCTCAAACCGCTTCCGGACGGTGAGCGTCTAATGCAAGAGTGGATCCAGGACAAGCGAGAGGGGGGGTTCATGGCGCCGACGTGTTGGTATCGGGTCATGGCCGAAGGCTACCAGAATGAATCGGAGAAGTGGCTTAGTGAGGCAGGGAGTGATAGGGCAAAGGTCACGCATCCGTATTTATTTGTGGGATGCAAGGATGATGTTGTGTGCCGGGCTGATGCGATTGAAGGGCCGAGGAAGGCTGGTCTTGTGCCGGACTGTACGGTGAAGGTGGTTGATAGTGGGCATTGGGTACTGTACGAGAAGCCGGACGAGGTGGCGGGGATTATTGTGGAATGGTTAGGGGAGAAGGGATTCTGCTAAACAGCACAATGCGATAATATAAGTATGTTCTGATTGTCTCCTTGGCACGTTGCTCTCCACAACGTGATCGCTATATTAGGAAGGAGCGACAGCCGAGGCTCAATTAGTGAATTGCTAGCATGTCACCTCATCGAGACGACATCGTTTTATATAACAGACTTGACATCCCGGCCACAAGCTGTCCAGGTGTTCGTCGCATACGTAAACTCTGCAAGCACCGGTCATATCAAAATCGATCACACTGTACTGGACCTCCGTCAGGCCAGCTAAGCTGCTCAAATCAACAAAATATATCGTTGACGACCACGAAACGTCACCGTACGATCGCGAGCAAGGATCTTTCGAACAATGTCTCCAACTACAACCGTCGACCCCGAACCCAACGCCGTCCAAACCTCCACTCCGCACCCAAGCATCACACTCATAACCCTCTCCCGCCCTCACCGCCGCAACGCTGTAGACGCCTCCACAGCACGCAAACTGTACGCCGCTTTCCTGGCCTTTGACGCCGATCCCGAGGCCAAAGTGGCAATCCTGTACGGCGCAAATGGCACTTTCTGCGCTGGCTTCGATCTCCACACCATCGGTTCCTCCCCGACCACAGGAAGTCTCCCAGTCGGCCCTCCAAGCTTAGAGCCGGCGGAGACCTCCCAAGGTCCGATGGGACCCACGAGGTTGCACTTGAGCAAACCTCTCCTCGCCGCGGTATCGGGGTACAGCCACATCGCTCGAATATCCTCCGTAAATCTACAACAACACCTCTGATGCCCTTTGCGCGCCAAGGAACTGCTCATCCTACACACGCAGGGGGCCAACGAAAGATCAGAGGGCCATGTCCAGTACAGGTGGTGCTCTTGCTATGCAGCCTCCCTGGTGTCTTTCTCACAGGCAGCCTTGCAAACCGTGCAACGAGCGGACATACATATTGCGAAGCAGTGCTTAGTAGACGCTGAACTAGCGAAGCAGCAGCAGCGCGCGCGGGTCTCACCTCGACCACTGTCCACCTCAACAAGACTTGATCATGCAATACATCTCTCGCTAATGCATGCTCCCCAGATTCGTAGCCGCACCCCAGCTCTCTTGGTGGAGTCGGGTTCACGGGACATCAGGAGATGCAAATCAACATGCAGTCTAGCACCGCCGCCAGCAGACCACTCTGATTGCTGGAGAATTCTGTCAGTGGCGTATGCACGAGACCTTCGACGCATGGAAGGCCGCTAGAAGCAGCCCTATCTTCATGCTCTCTGGTTTCTGAGGCTTGATCATTCTTGTCATATCTCAGCAGCACTGGCGGTCCGCCTACCCGACCAGCGATTACCAAGTCGTCTACGAACATTTGAACACCCTTCAGACTGGAGTTCCTTGACGTTGGCGCTTCGCTCAGCAGCGACGACACGCAGCCAAGAGACCACAGGCCGACATGCTGCTGAGCTAGCTTCTAGACACATGCCATGGTTGCGGCTCTCAGGAAACTGGGGCCGATAGTAGCAGTGGAGACTGCATGCACGTTGCATCGTAGACAGAGGGCCGTTTGGACGCCCGTCACTGGCAAGGGTCTGTTCAGATTTCGGAGTTCTGCCATGTCCACTGAGCACAATTGGAGCATGCTCGTTCACCTTGACATGATGGCCCAAGGACCTCCAACAAGAACGTATGTCAATGGGTATCCTACGAACTCTCCTTAACAATCTTCTTCAAAGCGTTAACGTACTCATCAACCTCCTTCGCACCCTCCAACTCAATATCCCTTCTCTTACCCTCAATCACAATCCTCGGCACACTATCCACCTGATTCCCAACAGCATCCCGCAACAACATCTCCGTCTCCCTCAACCCTTCCTTCCTATCCCCCACAACCTCTCTCGCCTCCTTCTCCTCCACCCCCGCCTCCACCGCTGCCCGCACTAACGTCTCATCAGACGCCGGATGCCTCTCCTCCTCAAAGTACTGCCGATACAAACTCCTCACAATCCCATCCGCAACCTTCGACCCTTTCGTCTCCTGGAAATGCTGGATCAACCGATGCGCGTGCAGTGTATTCGCCACCGTGCCGCCGAATTTGAAGTCGATGCCTTCTGCTGCGCCGTAGGCGGACATGAGCTGCGTGTACTTTTGCATCTTCTCATCGCTGTTGTAGCGGTAACGTTGGTACCATGCGTACTTGTCTTCGCCCTCTTCGGAAGCTTCGGGGAAGAGTTGGTAGGGTTTGTAGATTGTAGTGAAGGTGACGGGGCAGTCGGAGGGCAGTTGGGTGAGGGCTCTTTCGAGGCGGCGTTTGGCTAGGTAGGTCCTGGAATATCTCGATCAGTGTCTTTCCCCTTAGGTGGTCGGGACACCTCGTATACCATGGACCTAGTCAATGATCAACAAAGTCAGTCTCAACCACTATCGAACAACGAATGTCACACCTACATATTGTATCCAGGGTAAACTGGATCTCTGCATCGTAAGTCATGACAGGTTGCTCACTGAGAGGATTCTTCGAAGGCGACGGTCGAAGCAACAGGGCCTTGCGACAACGACAATCTACAGTTTCAACCGACGTAAGTTCTAGCTGAAATGTTTACGATTGAGAATCATGGTAACTTGCGTCACATCTTGCCCCACCTGATCGAACAGCTGCAGGTCCTGGTGGAGAAGATCCGGGGCAGAGGATCGCATCCTTAACGTTATTCATTATCATGTCCAGTACCGTATCATCCAGCGAATGGTGTGAGAGAGATGGATTGAGAGATCACCGAACCTATAATCAAGGCGGTGGCTGTCAAAGCCATGGTCCTTCTCTTGACGAACTATATATGTATGTATGAAGCAGCCAAATGTGCGCCTCACCACTTTCAGCCGTCGATGTGGTGGCCAATGACACGCCGTGGCGACCAATTTGCTGCTTTGCGGTCGTGAAACTGTCAGTCTGCATCCACGCGACCTGCATCCGCGGCTCCATCGAATCTGGCTGGCTCTGGCAAGACCGAAGCTCATTCCTCCCGGCTCGATATGCCCGCGTCCGGCGCGCATCGCTGCTGCTCAACCCTCGCGTGGTGCTTGTTTCGATGGTGGACTTGCACAGTTCCGTACCCATTTGAGCAGTTGGATCTTTCTCAGAAGGGGGACTCGTAATTGGTGGGGACTTGGTTCTTCTCCGTTCCGTCTTTCCAATCTCCATCCTTATCATCACTCGCGCTTTGCGTTGCAGTGCGGTTGCAAAGTCTCTTCAACCCGACAGCTCCGCCACAGCAAAGTAGCCCTTATTCTCCACCACCCCACGATTCTTCACCACCGCCGTATACTTCACCACCCAAAGCGGCTGCACCTCGCCCTTCAACCCCTCACCATCAGCATGCCCATTCTTCACCTCCTCCCCGTGCATACTCTTCCGCTTCTCCCCCGTCCTTGTCGGCTCAGCCAGCACCCCAGCACCAGCGTGCTCAGGCCCGAGTAACTCCCTCAACGTCCCTCTCGGCAGCACATTCGAAGAATCGTTATGCACCAACAACTCGATCCCCTTCGACTTCGCAAGTAGCAGCAGCTTCTTCGGCACGCTACAGCAGTCTCTCAAATTGACCTGATCCACACTCGGCCGGACTGTTGTTTTCTCTAGGAATTGTACGAGTCTGTCGTGTCCGAACTCCGCGATGCCGAGTTTCTTCACCACGCGCTCTTCGTGGAGCGCTTCTAGTGTCTTCCAGGTCTTGATCTGGCACTCTAACGATTCTGGATCTGCTTCTACTGGCCCGCGGGTCGAGATTTTATCTGGGCAGTCCTCTTCTTCGTCGAAGTAGATGCCCGGGAAGGAGATGATGAGCAGATCGATAGAAGGCATGTGCAGCTCTTTCATGACCAGCTTCACCGCCTCTCGTGTCTGCGTTTCACGGTTCTCGGTCGGAGCGCCGGGAAGGTAGAAGAGTTTGACGGTGATGTCGTATTGTTCTCGCTCCTCTTGCAGGGCAGAGTGTTCAAAGTCTAGCTTCGGTATCTCGAGTTCTTGTCGGCCGTCCTCGGCCATGTGCGTCCATGCTGTGTAGCTGGATCGCGGTGTTGGCTTGTTGCCATTGCCGAGGCCGTTGGTATAGCCATTGGATGGGTGTGAGTGGGCTGCGAAGTTGGCTCGGAAGGATGACACCAGTTCGGCATTGGACTTCTGGGTAGGATCGCGGCGGATGGAGGAGCCAGCGTCCAGGAGGTTGGAGGTTGAGAGAATGAGTTTCATTGTCGCTGAAGTGGTTGATTGGTAATGCTGAGAATGAGGTGCTCGAGGCCAGAGACTTCGTGATTATCGGGGCCGAGTGGTAAGGGCTTTAAGGTATATACATGAACTGGAAGTGAAGCTGTCCATGGGAGGGAAGGTGTTGGAAGGTGAGTGAAATGTTCCTACCTGACTGATTCCAATGCGACTAGGACGGCAGGGCGTGTGTGGTCATCGTGACCTCGAAACTCTTCCCAAGTGGGCAGGAGGTGCACTGTAGTGGCTTCACTACCTTAGTGGGGGGAAAATATCCACTCGCTTGCAGCCGGCAATTTCGACCTTCAAACTCTGGTCACATCCTCCTCTCTACCACCACGATGGCCATCAGGTATGCTGCGAACAGACGTTGTGTGATGGGTGCGGAACAAGTAGTTGACACCTTCCAGATACCTCATCCTCCTGTCGCGGCAGGGCAAAGTGGTATGTTGCTGTCTCACCTCCTTGACCGCCTGCCTTCAGTCTGACGAAGATACATCAGCGCCTAGCGAAGTGGTTCACCACGCTCTCGCCCAGAGAGAAGGCCAAAATCATCAAGGATGTCTCGCAGCTCGTGCTGGCACGCCGGACGCGCATGTGCAATTTCCTCGAATACAAAGGTAGGTGGTCACCCACCGCACTGTCGATTGTCGCACCGCGGCTTCATACAATTTCTTCACGTCCAACCTCTCACCTTCTGCCTCCTCACACGCACTCATAACAATGCCATCACGCAGACACGAAAGTAGTCTACCGCCGCTACGCCTCCCTCTTCTTCATCGCCGCCACCGACCCGACCGATAACGAACTCATCACCCTCGAAATCGTACACCGCTACGTCGAGCAGATGGACAAATACTACGGCAACGTCTGCGAGCTCGACATCATCTTCAACTTCCAGAAGGCCTACTTCATCCTCGACGAGCTACTGCTGGCCGGCGAAATGCAAGAGAGTTCAAAGAAGAACGTGCTGAGGGTGATTGGCGCTCAAGATGGGCTTGAGGAGATGGAGGTGAGTGAAGATGGCAGTCTGACGGGAAGCCACGTGCAGTGAGCGTGGTCCACCTCACTCGAGACTGAGAGGGGTGCGTATCCTTTTGTATCACCACCCGCTGATTCGTATCTTTTGCCTGATATCAGGTCGAAGAGGATGGTGTGACCAGGATCGGCTGAAAAGCTGGCCTGTACTACCTCTGCACCACACCACACCGTGTGACTCGAGTATGGCTTCCGAGCTGACGAGCCACTACTGCCTACAGTCTACCGACGACACGATTGAGAATCTCCGCAAAGCCGGCCTTGCGTAAAAGCACAATACCGAACATCGAGGATCTCGAATGGTGGTCAGCCGCTTAGTACTTGTCGCACAGACAGGGAAGAGTGTGCCTCCAATGCATGGCGTATGGCGTCTATTGGAACATGAATGTTATACCATGATACCCACTGCAATATGGCTGTTGTTTTGGAAGCCTGCTGGGATATTGTATCGAGTGCCCTCGCATTAGGCAGGGAGCAAGGCATGTCTGCCTACCACTCAAATGAACAATACACATTGACACTCGAGATCTTTCTGCCTGTTGTTTTCGATGGCCGAATTTTCTGCTACTGCCGTCATCACTGACTTTTGCTGCCGACTGACGCTGCGCCTGGAACGAGAGTGACAAGGTACATGTCATCAACCCACGTCTCCGTCCGTGCGATTGCTAAGCTTATCATATCAGTTCAGTTGCAGCATACAAGAAGACGCGCGAGCCACGAGAACGGCCACAACACCGTGTTGCTTATCCTTCCACGGCCATCGCGCTTCCCCTTGCAACTCGAGGTACATTGTCGTTCTCCTTCTGTGATGTTATTTGTGTGCTAATAAGCTACGCTCGAAGCTCTGTTGATGCCCGTGAAGCGCTCTCCTGATGAAGCTGTCCACGAGTCTCGGTCCATTGGGCACCACAGCTACCCAGTGCATCAGCCCGTGCTACGAGACGACAAAGGTGTTCGCTACCACAGACGAACAGAGCTCCCACACACCCGTTCCTCTCCCCGAAAGCATACAGTCCTCGTGCAACAAGCTCACTCCTGATTGGTCAGCCAATCCATCGGCAACACCAGTTCGCAGTTCACGTGATGTCTGACCCGCCAAGCCGCTCTCCGCATCTCGCAACTCGCATCTGGCTACCGTCGCACCTTCCCACCTTCGACGCCGTCGTCAGCACAACAACATCCTCCACCACAACACGCACATCTCCACGACATCAACTATGAGTATCAGCATCAGATCTCTTGCCTGCTAGACGCGCAAGCGTCTAGTATATCGTCCTCTCCGGGTTTACTGGGGCGGAGGATCGACTTCCGACTGAGGGGAGTGTTCTCAGGCGGCAGCACACGAAGGACGAGCGCATCAGAATAGCCAGCGCAAGCGGCGCTACCATCGAGACAGTCGGAGAAGGAAGCCAAGACGAACAGCTGGAGGGAGGTCCTTTGCGCGGTTGCGAGTCGCTATACGGGTAGAGAAGAGGAGGCTGCAAAGCGCGATCACGGAAGCCGTACATGAGCTTGCTATTGACGGACTTCGACAAGAGGCTCGACGCGAACTTGTTCGAGGAAATCGAGGAGCACTACAACAGCTACAACCGGGAGTTTGACGAGGAATTTGATGAGACACTCGACGAGATATCCGACGAAATGAAGGTATGCCACACACCCTTCGACGACCCCTCTGCGCTGGTCACGGGCAGATTGTGCGAAGGCTGGCTCTGTGAGGCGATTGCCGAGAGTTGGCCACGTACGGAACCTGCGGCAAGCAGCGATGTTTGTCGCGGGTGACTGCTCCCACCAGCGCAGAAGTCGTAATATCTTCTTTGCCTGCACACTTGCTAACACCATGCAGTACCTCCCGCTTCGCGATTTCCAACCAGTAACGAATGCGCTCAACTTCTCGAAGCCTGACCTCCACGTCATTGGCGGCTGCGATGTATATACCACGAAACCAGCAGGAAACGACAAGAAGCTCTACAAGAGCATCGAAAACGACCTCAATTCGCAACACGAATCTTTGGTGCGGCTCTCCGCTTCCTTGAGCCCGCCGCCAACCACCGCGCGCAGCGAAGACAGCAATGGGAGTGAGCAGAGTAGTCGTGGCACTAAGCGCGCCCGGTCAACTGGCCCACCCGTGATCGATCTCTCGCGAGCTTCGCCGTTTGGGAGTTTTAGCAAGATCTCCGCACGGCGCACGTTCGCATATCTGATCGCGACTCTGAACGCTTCGCACCCAGACTACGACTTCTCGCATTCGCTGCGGCCATCCGACTTTCGCAAGGAGCGGAGTTTGCAAAGAGTCATGGCTGGGTTCGACGGGATGATGCACAACCTGAGACCAAGACAAACAAACTACTTACCAGGCTCATACCTCCCACCATCACCACCGACGCGCAATTCAAAGTCTGCGCCGAAAGTCCGTCGCGCTGTTCCAGATACCTGGACCCCTGCGATGTGGCCTATCATCGACAAAGAAATGTCGTTGCGCGAATGCGAGATGTACTCGTACGCCCCCAACGGCGATGCGTTCGATGGCGAGGAAGGCGCGTTGTGGAGTGTGCACTACTTCTTTTTTCATAAGGAGAAAAAGCGGGTGTGCTACCTCTACCTCCGCGGTTTGAGCGTCATCAGCCACAGCCCGGTCAACGCTCCCAAGCACCTCTTCGGTTTGACACGCGCGCAGCGGCGGAAGGCTAGCAGCATTTTCGTTGGCGAGGGCGCGAACAAGCGGGCGAAGTACTGGTTCGGCGGCAGTAGTGATGCGGTTGAGTATTCGGGGCATGAGGATGATGATGATGATGATATGGGGATGGACGACGCGCAGGACGATGAGTATGAGGTGCCGTATATGGATCTCGACGATATCCGGAGTGATCTTGCGGATGGCTATTACTCGACTGATGATTTTGATGAGGGGTATGCGGAGGAGGGGTGGAAGCCGATCAGGGGGGTCAGGAACTGGGATGAGGAGGTTGGGGGGATGATGGATTTCTGATCGGCGCTTAAGGCGCTGCTCAGATGGTCCTACGATGAATCCTTCTGGGAGGGATATGTGGCGTTCGAGGGACTGGATGTATTGATGGCACGATATTTGAGGCGCTCATGGGACTGGCTTGGACACTGATTGAGGCGTTTGAACAGCTGGTGGCGCGGCTGCGAAGCGTCTGGGTCGGTGTTGGATTGCTTGATTGATTGCTGTGAGATACCCGTGTGTTTACTACTACCTACTATTGCTGCTGTTTCGGCAGCTTGCTAATCGAGAATGCAAGAACTACCGTTTTCTGCACTGCTCGAGCCTTCTGTCCGTTCGTACTGTCTGATCACCTGCAGACAGGTCTGCTTGGACCTGTTCTATCGATGGCATAGCTACCTAAAGCCGAAAGCGACGTGGTAAAGTCACCACCCCCAGCATCATCTCAGTCTCTCTTTTCGACAAAGATACTAACGCATCTGCAACAATAGTGGAAGATGAGACGATGCTGCCTTGACTTCTTTCATGTGATCCCGAGCTAACACTTGTTCGCGCTGCGGGTGCCTGCATGACGTCCCACATCGCTTTGACTCTGCAATCTGCAGCAGTTCTGCAAACAATCATTGTCTGCGCTGGTTCAGCTCAATCTTCCTCCTTGACCTACATCTAGACGCATGTACCGGCACTAAAACTTCCACGTCTCCACCGAGCGATCTCACCACGATGGCCGACCAAGCAGCATCGAATGGCACAGCTGGGAAGGGGAAAGTGAAGTCTCTGACCAAGATGGCAGAGAATAAAATACTGAAGGACTTAGGTTCTTCGCTCGAGACTCATGCTCGCTCGGCTGTATTTGCGTGTGGTGGGAGCTTGCCGTTCAAGCAGATCCTCGACAGCACATCGTCAGGCGATCAGCACATCACAAAAGCTGAAGCTCTGGAGACTACCTCCGACGATGGTGCTTCAACCCATTCAAAGCACCCAGCCACGCAAACAGATCCGCTTACCCAAAACACCAAGGGCTCGCAGGCGTCGACTCTAAAGGCTGTCTACGTCTGGTTCGGGGACAAGGGCAACGCCACCAATATCGTCTTCTCGGCTACCGGTATCCCGTCGAAGGACTTGGAGCAGCTGGTGCTCCCCTGCCAGCCTGCATCATTTGGGCGCGGTGGCGAAGCTGTTCTGGACGAAGGCTACCGGAAGGCAGGGAATCTTGACAACGAAGCATTCGCCACGAACTTCTGCCCGTATCAAGCTGGCATCATCGATGTGGTATCGCAGCTGCTGGTGCCCCAGACGCCGCACGATAGGCACTGTCGTAGCATCAAGGTATGTTTCCGTCCCGGAGGACAAAGCCACAGACCTTGCTGACAAGACAATAGGCTGAGTTGTACAAGCTCAACGTCTATACCGCCCCTTCGGGACGATTCAAAGCTCATGTCGTCACACCACGTAGCAAGGACCAAATTGGCAGTCTTGTTGTGTCGCTTCCTACTCCGCACCAAGGTAAGCGTGTTCTTGCCGTCTTGGCCGTGGACTATAGGCTTACAGGGACTTTCTAGGTGGCGAGCTTGCGATTCGCAATGCGGGCAAATCGATGTCGTTCGATTGGTCGTCGAACGATAAGGCCGACCCCGAGATCAAATGGGCAGCATTCTACAGCGACTGTGAGCACGAAGTCCACGAAGTCACGTCCGGTCACCGCGTCACTCTGACCTACAACCTGTATGTCACTCGCGGCCTTGGACACCTCGCAGATTGTGCGCCAGTGCTCGATTCCTAGCAGCTACTATTGTACAAGAGCTTGAAGGGCGCTCTGGACAGTCCTGGGTTTCTGATGGGAGGTGAGACTCTGCTGCAGCATACCTTTCCACTGTCTTGAAGTAACCTTGAGATAGGTCGCGTGCTGGCCCTGGAGTTGACTCACAGCTATGCGCATACAAGCAACCACAACAATTTCCTACCTTACTCTCTCAAAGGCGCTGACATGTCGTTCTACAACGCCGCCAGCGCTCTCGGCTTGAAGTGTCTTGTGGTACCGATGATAATCATGGGCTGGAGCGATGACGAAGACGAGCAAACACTTGTGATCAAGGACAAATTCCTTCGCTTCAATGCGTCCGGCCGTGGCGATTTCGAGGTCGATGAGTATGAATGGGGTGAGACGACTAACTGGGGCTATGAGATGCCACAGAACTAAGTGACATGGCTTGGCCCGGAGGGGCCACGGTTCGACGAGGTTCAGCTCGTGTACGTGACGGTGAGTTGTCGCGTGCCCGCCACATGCAGATCGATGGCTGACCACTCATTAGTATGGCAACGAGCCTGGGATCGGCATACAATACAGTCGTGCTATCGTGCTCATCCGCGTCCCGCCTTTCCTCGAGCGGCTGTCTGGCCAAAAAGCCCCCAAGTCGTTGTGGGAGGGCATCAAAGAGGACCTTTCCGACATTGACGATGATGATGAGAGCGCAGCGGAAGATGATGTGGGTTACTAGGAGGCAATGCGGTGAACGAGGCTGGCGGCGGTTGACCACCATGGATTGGCGACAGCAGTGCCACAGCGTTAGAACGAGATGGTGAGACGAACTTCACGACGTTTGCTAAGCTCTCAGGATAGACCATTCGACTTCTGATTTATGGTTGGGCTTCGACAAGTCAAGTCTGCGACTCTTGACATTACGTCAAGTAGCAAAATCGAGACCATCGATGTGCCTGTGATTCTCCAATATGCAAAACGAGTGTCACTGATCACAGCCTACTTCCCAGATCGAGCAGATCGTCTGCCTTCTCTCGAAGCGGCGACACAAGTAGCCCGTTGTGACGTTGGCATGCGGATGCCAACACCACGACTATGAAGAGGGATACATTGCGCTTGTGCTACATGCATGGAGCTCGCGTTCAAAGCACGATGGTAACCAAGCGGCTCAGTGCATAAGCTTCCTGCAAGAAGCTTGTTTGCTCCCAGCCGAATGCTTCGCATCAGGACTACAGCAAGGCGTCCCTTCGTTTTCCAGCTCCTGGCTGGCAATCGGGTCGTAGCAAGATTCGTAAGAGGCTGTGCAAGACCAAGTTTGACGTCTTCAGCTCACAGCCGGATATCTTATATTGCAGGTAGCTTACCGTTCGAACGTTCGCATACACTGTCGTACCCTGCCTCATCGAGGATCCACCTACATATCATTCCGCGGTACCAAACCATGGCTCCAAAAACCAACTCAAAGTTCTGGTCGAAGACGAAAAATGTCTTCAGCAAAGTGACATCTGGAGAGTCAGTGGCCTACATCAGTAGTAAAGCTGCAGCGGAAGAGTTCTGGCCTGCGACTTTGGAAGTCGAGTCTACGGGTTTGTGGTGCCGTATAGGACCCTCAACTCGATCCCGAACGAAGTGAGCGAGCCCAAGAAGTAAGACTGTGTAAACACTGACCGTGCTCCAGGCACTCAAGCATGCCAAAGGCGTGGCGGTATTCTCCATCTTGAGAGAAGGGCTACGTCCACCAGGTATGGCTAGGAGTGGTGTCGTAGTCCTGCGTTTACCGAATGGTCAATGGTCTTCACCCGCTGGCATTTTGGTACACGCAGACGGTGGCAATCAACGACGACAGCGCCATAGATGGCTTCACATTGCCACGTTGTGCGCTAGGAGATAATGCCGCCAATCCCACGCCAGATCCTTTGGGCGGCAGTCTGAATGATACCGAGATCAAGAAATCATGGTCGCCAGTTTGGAAGTACGTCAAGAGCAAAGTCACTGGTTCGAAGATGCTTCATCGAAGGGTGTCACCCTGGCAGAGTCGAAAGACAGCAACGAGCAGTTCTATGGCGCTTGGGGCCTCAGCAACAAACAGATCTTGACTGGTGACCTGAAACCCCCTTCTGGGCCAGTCTCACAATTGTCGGAAGTGCTGAAAGCGATCGAGAGCGGCAATCATGAGTCCGGAAAGTTGCCGGCGTCTGGGCAAAATCCAGGGGTCTATGCCCTCGAAGCACCAAAGAGAGATGGTCAATAAGGTAGCAGATCCCGACTTTGATTGTCATTTGAGGGCTACCATACTGCACTTGGAGTTAGTTACAGGTAGATCCGTATGTAGATGAGCCCGTGTCGCATTGGTGATCACGGTATTCTGCCCATGGTCCCTGCGTTCGACAGCTTGTCGGCACCATACTTCATTCGGTGATAGCATTGCTGTCCAACGCATCGATCTTGCCTGTCCTAGAAACAATAGGTGAAAGATTAGCAGTGTCTTAGACATGTTGCATCCAAGTTTACTTGCCAATAGTTGATCCAATTATAGATTTCCTGGTGCCAGAAGAGACTGTTCTCCTGGTTCAAAACCTGCAAGCAGAAGGGTCAGCAGTGCGTTGAATGTTACTACGGCTTGAGACCATGAATCTACCCAGTGACCCTCATCGGGGAAGTTCAAGAAACGGGAGGGCACCCCGAGCTCCTGGAGTGCATTGAACATGGCAATGCCCTCGCTTACGGGCAAGCGGTAGTCGAGATCGTTATGCACCACGAATTGCGGTGTGGCAAAGTTCTTCGCATGGCGCAAAGGATCCCACAGGCGGTAGGCTTCGCGATTGTCCCAAATCGTGCCGTTCATGTCGTGTTGAATGAACCTAAAAACAATAGGTGAAAGATTAGCAGTGTCTTACATGTTTCACCTGACTTTACTTGCCACAGCTCTTCACTGCCATAGTCTGCAAAAGTGGTGGTCACGCCATCATGTGAGACGAGGGCTTTGAACTCGCGGCCGAGGTCGTGACCCTGAGATCGTGTCAGTCGGGTGGATCTTAAAGAGGGTTGTAGAGGAGTACCTGGAGCCAATTCATCATGTACCCTCCATACGATGCACCCGCCGCAACAGCATTGCTACAGTTTATGTAGGGTAGGTTGTCGCAGGCATGGTTGTAGGCGTTCACGAGGTCTTCGTAGGGCCAGCTTCCCCATCTCCCCTAGGTGAGGTTAGCAGTGCAAGCCATGACAAGATATTACAAGTACCTGGATACGATCGGTCAGATTCTGCCCGTATGAGGTTGATCCGGTAGGGTTGGGTCCAACAAGCACGTAGCCTTGGTCCGCCCAGGTCTTGAGGTTCCATCGAGACGACCAAACATTGCCAGTATAACCTTGGGGTCCACCGTGAACGTAGAAGATGAAGTCGTAGACCTGCGATGGGTCGAAGTCCGTCGGGTAGACCACGATGGCCTGTTGCTGGTCTCCCAGAGTGCCTTCGTACCACATGAAGTCTACATCGTCCGGACCCAATCCCGCGAATTCGGCATTCTCTTCATTGGCATTGTAGAGGTAGCTGGCATCTCCAGTTGGCGTTAATGTGTAGACGTTGAAAGGACTCCAGACAGCGTTCGCTGTGACCAAAGCGTCACCACCGGGGAGAACATAGTAATCAGACACAGATGTAACATCTGTGATGTTCGTAGGCTTGAAGTCAGCGCCAGCATCTGCAGGGACGATGAACAGCCGGGTGCTTGCAAGGTAGTCGGACGCAACGTAGAGGTCGTTGCAGTCTCTAGACCACTTAATTGTCGCCGCCGAAGAGTCCCAATTCTCCGCAATAGGTGTGATGCCACCAGAGGCTATGTCTGCAACGTACATCTTCGATCTGTCACTTTCGTAGGAGACGCCGTCCTGCTGGAAGTAGGCGATCGACTTCCCATCAGGTGAGAACAGTGGCGCTCCAGAGGCACCTTGGGCACTGGCGGGAGCTGCACTACCAGGCCCATTGAGCTGCGCGGGCACAGAGGAACCGTCATGAGGAACCAAATAGAGATAGCTGGCGGTGGAGTTTGCTTTGGGTAGCTCCGGTGCCTTTGTGAGGAAGACGACGGTACTCCCGTCTGGACTTATGTCGTAGTCACCATTGCCACCGTAGGGCTGGACCGGGGTTTCAGGCCGGGTGACTGGTGCCTCGATACCCTCCAGAAGATTGGTAACCTCGCCATTAAAGTCGTAGCTTGAGCCGGACCCGGTCAGCGTGCCTGAAAAAACCGCGTATCTTTGTTGCGTCAAGTACAAGTCCCAGTGGCGAACGTAGATGCTATCGTAAAGCCGACCAGTAGTGTACGGGACCTCTGCGAGATCTTCATTGTATGCAGTGCCATTCTCGTAAGCGAGACAGTTGAGCAAGAAGTTTATGTCGCCCGATGCCGTCCTGACTGCTTTCAAGCCAGAGTAGGGAGCCGCCAGATTGGCAACTTTTGTGCCCTTGGCTGACGGATCAGCTAGATCTGCTGTCCAGAGTGAGATACCAGACTTCACAGAAGACTTAGAGCTGGTATACAGGATGCTCGTGTCGCTGTCGCCAACCCAGACCACTTCAGAGACATCATCGCCAAATGGGACTTTTGTGATCTCGCCAGAGGTGATGTTCATCAGGTACCATATCACCGTAGACTCATGATCATCGAATGAATAGGCTGAAGTCGAGTACAGGGCCCATTCTCCAGAAGGATTCGCAACTGCGCCGCTGTATCGTGGCGCCGAGATCATTTGCCTGCGTGCTAGGTCAGCAAGAGTAGCTGCACACTTTCGCCTTTAGTCTACTCACTTTGGCGTCATGCACTCAATCATAGGAAGCAACAACGCCGCAAGGGCGACTACATAAGAACCCGCCATCTTCGATCAAGGTACTGAGGACAAGGCACACCGAGCAAAGCGAGCCTGGACCGTGAAGGCAGGCCACAGCTTTATGCATGCTGCAGATGTGGCCTTGTACTCTGCACGACAGCATCGCCGTGCGAGGTTACATCAAGTTGATCGCCAAAAGCCGCCGTCAGCCGACAGGAGACTTGATGGTGCTATCCACCGCATTGGAGATGTAGTTGACCGAGAAGCCAACCAGATGATAGTGCCTAGAAATGCCAATGCTGTTCCTGATTGTTGCGTGGAGGGCAGATACGAGATTCTGCTAAGGACAGCTACACTTGGCATAATCCGCCTTGACAGCTTCCTCATCAGGCAGTTGTGGCTGCCCGTTAAAAGCGAATGATGAAGATGCAGACGCTCCGTATCATCTCCACCTCACGAACTCGAGTGGGGACCACATGTGCCAAGGTGAACAATCAATCCAACCTTGCCTCGTTGCAGCACGTCCGGCCGCATTCGAGGTAGTCCGACCTACCTGTACTGCTGCTCGTTCCTGGCCTAAAAACCGAACTTCACTTATCATCCAGCCACGGTTCTGCAAGCTGCATTGGCGCTGATAAGGCAACAGACTACATGTATACTGCTGCTGAAACGAGGAAAGAACGATATTTAAAGCTGAGTAGCCTGAACAAGGAAGTGTGCATCGAGTTGTAGTAGCATTGTGTACAACCCCATCAACTGCCTCTCCACTTGCCAAAGCGTCTCCATTCCTCGTAAACGCCTCTCAGCACCGCACGCTCGCTGTTGTTCATCGCAGCACTCAGCGACTTGATGCCCGTCGCATCGTTCATCTCCATGGCCTCTATGACAGACCATAAGCCCGGCTTGAGAGCATCCCTAACTCCTGCGGCGGGCGTGGAAGACAAAACTTGGCGGCAGTAGTGGTGGAGGACGTACTGGACGTGCTGTCCGACATACGCTTGCTCCTTGCGGGCCTCGTCGACGAGGCTAGTTGTCTTCGACTTCCACGGGGTGGGCTCGCAGAATAGTACCAGGAGTCTTGCTACCCGACTCCCGTTTCTTACGGTCGCCGACTTGCGCAAGTCGTTACTGGAAAAGCGTTTCGATGTTCTCGCAAATGCTGCCGAGATCATGAGCTGGAAGACCAGGATGACCAGATGGCATCGTCCTCGAAGACGAGATCGATATTGCAGAAGTAACATCGATGTGATGTCGATTGCTGACGAGAAGGCAGAAGGGCCGCAGTTTCGTAATGATCCCAGAACGGCCTGTAAGACCGCTTCGATAGTATACTGGTTCGTGAGGAACGCCTTCTGCTTCAGCACAGTAGTGATGCATTCGGCAGATGCCACGCGCAAGGAAGAATCCTCATAGCCTGTATATGCGTTCAGTAAGCGACGGAAGAGTGCCTGCAGTCCTGATAAATTGTCGCCCGTGGCCACAGACTCGTCTATGGTGGTGAAGCACGTCTGAACAAGTCGCATGATGGAGGCAGAGGTCGTCGCCGCATTGACCAACATCGACTCGATGAGCTCAATCTTCTGGGACGCATCGAATCTGCCCACGAACTCAGCGTAGGCTTCGGATAACGACCGAAACAATCTCGGATGTAGGTGTGTGCTGATGATGCTAAAAGCCAGCCGAGCGTACTCGACGCCTCCGTTGATCGAGCCATACTTGCACCCAGCACCAAAGCATCCGACCAGAACACTCTGGGACGGGTATAGCTCATCAATCATCGTGGGGGCGTCACTAGTCTCTTGGGTAGCTGCCGTTTGTGCAGCAAGTGAGTGAATCAGGTTTTCCATGGCAGCTTGCCGCTTGGTGTCGATGCTGTCGTACAGTGACGCCGGTACAAGCTGTTGAGGCATTGCTGATAGCGTCTCCAAAGCTGGTATCAGCCACGGCGGGTGAACGGGCAGTCCATCAATGTTTGACTCCCCGACACCTCTCGCTACCGTATGTTCGCAAAGCACCTCGAGGAAAGGTCCGAAGATGCTGGGATCCCGGTACGCGAGCTGCCCTGCCAACTCAGTCTTCGATAATGCTTCGAGACGGCTAACGACAACCTTCACGAGTGGCAAGACCCACTCGGTTCCTGCGAGCTTTCGTTCGTTGCCAACAGAGATGACATGACTCTTCACCTCGGTGGACATCGCAAGTAACATTGTGTGACTCCGGTCTTGGTCCTGAGTGACCAGTAGATGGTCCATAACCAGACTGGCCAGCTCTTCTAGTAGCGCAAGAGTCTCCGACTGTTTTGTACCGCCGTATCGTTCCAATGTTGTGCTCGGATCGGTCGAAGCTTCTCCTGCAAGGTGACCATCAAGAGTGACGTTTTCGTGTATTACGACCGATCGACCCAGACGCCACAGCTCTGCAGGATCTGTTGACAGTCTACATGTAGGATTTGCGACCTCCATGAGCTTGATTAGAAGAGAAAGTCTCTGGTTTTGGTTCTCGATATCGTAGGGTTCGGACCGGCACTGCACTTCACAGATAGTATTCAGGATATTTTCGCGCTGTGGTCGAGCGATAGCACGAGCAGGGAGCTCGTTGAAAAGCTTCAGCACTATCGAACACTTCGTCGCCGATGCATCTTCCATACCAGTCAGTGCTGATTGGAAGGTCTCGACTGCCAGCTCAGCTGGTTCTTCCACGAGAAGTGATGGTGTGCTGTGAGCAGCGGACCTGGCTATCGACTGCAGTGCTTCGACCATCGAGTCCTGCCTGGAAATAGCAACACCTTTAGCGGTTACTGCTTCGACGGAGCGCAACAAACACGCTCGCCGAGTATCGCTGTCGAGGAGGTGCAGGACTGGCGGGTAAAGCACCAAAACATCTATAGCCGCTGTACCCAGACTGACAACAAGTTCCTTCGCCACTTGCACGCAGCCTTCGTGGCAGCCCGCCAAATCGCCGTCTCTGTATTCGTGGAAAGAGTAGCACAGGCTGGCGATGAAAGCACCCGCTGAGATTGTCACATCAGCTGGAGCATGAGGAGGATCTGAATGCGTTGTGTCCAGCCTAACAACGGTCAAAGCCAGTTCCACAACGCTACTTTTCATTAGAGTAATGGCTTTCTGGGCCACCTCATGAGAGCTTGACTGCTGTGCTATCCACGCTGGGCACCACATATCAAACACCCTGATCAGCAACTTCCAGTAGAAGTCGTCCCGAGAAGCTACTGTGAAACCAACAAGTACCTCGAGACATTCATCGAGCAGTGGTTGCAGCTTTTGCAGAACGCTGGGACTGCTGATCCCAGCGAGCAAGGCATTCAAAATGACCAAAAGCGGATTCGCGGCGTCGTGAGCGGTCTTGAGCAACTTCGAAAACCGATTGAACTGATCAAGTATCGCTTGTTCCATCAGTGCTTCCTCGACCAGTTCGGAGAACGTGGAGCTGAAGGATCTCCATATCGAGTGGTCACTGGACTGCATACAGTCAGACCAGATATTGATGAACACACACAATTCTCGCTTCCTGGCGAATGCCTTCATAATGGCAACGATGATTCGTTCTCTCCAGCACAGCTCAAGTTGATCCCGGGTAGCTGTGGAGACCCGCAGGGTGAGTTCATTTGCTGTTCTCGAGATCGCAGTGAAAACATCACGGGCATCGTTGTAGTCCGCGAATGCGTCAGGATCCATGGCCACGAATTCAGCAACCGCCTGCCATCTATCCGCAGTAAACCCACTCTCAGCTGGGCCGATCACGCAGAGTTCCATTATTGCCTCCTTGGACAGCGATAAGTTCTGCCGCAGCACATGTAGCATTCTCGTCAGCACCGAAAAGTCATTGGTATTGCCGTCTTCGTGCCGATTGCATGCATCGAGTGCTCGGAAGACAATTTCAATCCAAGGATACTCTTTCGCAGGGTGGGTTGAAGTAGTGGAGCACCTAATGGAGATGTCGAGCAACTGCGGCAGGACAGACGTCTGGTCGTGTTCCAGCGGCTTCAATAGAGAGCGAATCCTGTAACCTGGGCGGTTGATTTCGTCCATCTCCTCGTTGTGTCTGAAGTTCGTCACTTCGTCTCTCAGATAGGTGCTCTTTGCCTCAAGGAAGATGTGTTTGGCAATTGATGTTTCCAGGAAGTCTCGATCACTTCGCTGTCGGACACCATTTTCATTGTGACTCTTGCGCTTCAACGAAGGCCGTGCGGAATACAAGTCGGATTGAAGCAAGAGCGCAGCCGGAACCAGGCAATGTTGCGCGAATTCGCTAGAGGCACCCGACTTTCGCAGCTGCCATATCTCGAACGCCGGCGCCAGGAGACCTTGGTGACGTGCCAAAGTGATATGCGAGGTATCTGAAGCAGCTATTCGTTGGACATGCCGAAGCCATGCGCCCAGGAAAGAGGCTGCTTCTTCCGGTGTGGCTCTCAAAGCAGCCTTGACTTGGGTTCCAGTTGCACTATTCGATAGATCTAGCAGGAAGCATAACAGACTGATGTGCTCCAGTAAGAGCACAGGAGAAGCAGGGGCCTCGCTTAGAGTGATGCTGATCGAGCCCAAGAGATTATGAGCTGCCAGTAGACTTGCAATGCGTGCCGGAGAAAGCAGTCGCAGACTATGCAGAAGCAATGCCCACGCCTCTGACGACGAGCGAACTTCTTGATTGTCTTTCAGCTTCCCAAACAGCCACTTGGCCACCATCTCCGCCCTCGCTCTGTGGTTGCATAGTCGCTTCGCCTCGTCAAGTCGCAAGGAGTCCAGATTCTTCAGTCGTTCCAGGGACGTTCTTGAATCGTTGTCAACTTCCATGACAGACACATCAGCCTCCTCCCCATTCTCAGCCATACTCTCGTCCTGTTATTAGGTGAGATTTCGAAAGTTACACATTGAAGTCGTAGGTTGGCTGTCCAAAAGTTTTTTGATAGATATGGCCCGAGCGTAAATCGAGGGCGGACCAAGCCGCCAACCTTCCGTTTCCGAGCCAGGTACGAAACAGCTTTGGAGCTTCCTGCCATTGAACAGCCTACCTTATCTTCGTCCACCTTTCTCCTTTCCACAACCTCACGATCAAGACGTCACGGCCTTCCACAAACCACAATGGCTGACTCGACGACATCCAAGGCACCCGCAGCGCCTACGAGCCGAACAAACAGGCCCATGAGCGAAGCCCTCCTCAACGAGAAGGTATGCAGACACCACACGGCATGGCACAAAGCCTACGTTACATTCAACTTCTACTTGACATAATCCTGACTTCAACCGGTGTAGTGGGACCATTGCCTCAGCACCATCCTCATACGAAGCACACTCGGCGCGTCCTTCGGCGTCATATTTTCGGTCCTCCTGTTCAAGAGACGAGCGTGGCCAGTGTTCACAGGCTTAGGATTTGGAGCAGGCAGAGCGTGGGAGGAGTGCGATAGTGTACGTCATCTCGATTGTTGCCGTCCGAACCGGCGTACGTCCGTACGGGCGCTGGCCTACACTCGAAGCACCCAGTACACCGCTACGCGCGCCACGACACCACGAACGAGTTGCAAGCGCGGCTATATGCTGACATATGTGCAGAGCTTCAAGCGGGCAACTGCTCCATCGAGAGACGGGTTGCGTGTTATGCGACCATGAGCCGGCGCAACAGCAGAAGTGCTGCCGGACTCTTGGAGTATGCGAACCAAGCAGACTAGGACTTGACAGGGCCTATGACAGTGTCCATGGTGCACTGGTGCTTGATGTGACATTAGAAACAATCCATTGTGTAAATAATGCAAAGCAGAGGTCAAGCTTCTTGCAAGCACCCACCATCAGAACACTACACTCGCGCGGTCACGCCACTAACAGAACAGTTGCCCCTTGCGGATGGTACTTGCGGTACTGTAAGCCACATTGCTGCTGCATGTTGCGCTCGCCAGTCTTACCGAATCCCGTGACGATGTTGCGCCCGGCCATGCCGGACCTCCAAAGGCACAAAGACAGCGTCGAGACCGAGAAACACTACGGAGATATAAGGCGCTTCACTTCGGGGCGACTCTCATTGAACGTTTGCCTGCATACATGTAATTTGCGTTTGGATTGAACAATCTCCTGACCCGTCCACGAACGTTAGCCAAGCCGAAATCGGAAATGCTCGCGACCAAGTCCGGTATCTCCACGCCCTCAACGGAGGACCTTCTCAGTATATATGTTCGATTCCTCGCCGAGCATGGTCAGCGGTACATTGAACAAACCTATCTCGAAACCGACATTGACAGTCCGACTTTCTCAATGGCTGCTATCTTTGACCCATCAAACCCAGCATCGCCGCTCGCTTACGATGCATCACAAACCGCACTCCTACTTATGGACTTTCAAGGCCTGACGATCAGTCGCTGTGGACCACCGGGTCAGGCTGCCCTACAAACAGCTGCTGCCATGCGAAAGTGGGCGCTGAAGCACCAAATCATGGTTGTGCATTCCGTCGTTGACGTTAACTCTACTCCTCCACCAATCTGCAAAGGCGCTGAACGGATCTCAAAGATGCTCGCTGAAGCCGCGCAGGACAAGTCTGCTGCTGAAGAGCCTACGGAGATCGCGTTCAGCCAATCGAACCGTGGCGAGTATATCGTTCTCAAGCAGCCCGGGTTCATCTCGGCGTTGAAGTCGACGGGTGGGATGGAGTTGTTGAAGGAGCATGGCATTCGAAGCCTAATACTTTGTGGACTTTCAACTTCTGGTGCAGTGTTGAGGACTGCAATGCCGGCTACGGATGAGGGATTCGTGGTTTCTGTGATTGAGGATGGCTGTGGGGATCCCAACGAAGGGCTGCATGAGACGCTGATGAGGAGTGTGTTGCCTTCGCGAGCGCATGTTGCCACGATGGAGGAGTTTGTTGGGGAGTGGAAGAGGTTCGGGAAGGAGTGAGAAGCACCAATCACCCCAGGACGACGGAAGGCAATCCCTCGATGGCCAGCTTCGACACACTGGTTGATCGAGAGGACAGGGCGGGTCGTATACTTATGTAGGTCTTTGAATGCATTCGTCAGCCACCGTTTCCGCAAGATGCCACATCAACGGTCACTCCCTGCTCCCATCACCAACACCGACACCGAAGTGGCCGGTTAAACTTCGGAGTGCCGAGCTTAAGCTACATATATTGCGCGGGAGTACCCGCAGTTCTGAACGAAGCTCTAGTCGCTTCGACAATGGCTGCGGTGGCCGAGTGTATCGTCTTACCCTTCCCCGCGTTGTGCTTCCCGTCGACTGACATGATTTAGGGTCTAAGGCGGTAGATTTAAGTCACCTGGCTCTAAAACTCTACTGGAGAGATCCGCGCGAGTTCGAACCTCGTCCGCAGCATCATCTTTTAGCTGTTTTGTGCTCTCTTTTTGTCCTCGCAATGGCAAGATTTATGAAGCCAATAATCAATGGAACATTAGCTGCTTGGACGTCTAGTGCTTCAATGTTCTGCTTCGTCTGCGGGGCAGCGAGGCGCGGCTATGTCATTTATCGATTTAGTCGATTGATAGGCGCCCACCAACTCTGTTCGACGCGTTCTACGACACACGGACTACCACTCGTTCGCGAGAATTGTTGGGAGTTCAGAAGAAGGCAATCAATGTGCTGTAGGACGACGATAAGACGTGAGTGATTTTGCAAAAGCGATTTTGCAAAGTGTGGGCGAAGCAGTATTGGTGGAGTGAGCTGAGTGCTCAGCCACAAGGCGAATCGAAGGATTCATTGGCCACAAACGTTCCTCTTCAACATCCAACACCTCAGGACTTCTGCAGCCTTCATCGCGCGCACAAAAGCGGCTGGTAACCTTGATATGTGACAGATGTGGCTGCACTGGCCTTCGAAGCTACGGTGTTATTCTGCTTAGCGTACGCAACCTCATCCATCGATTAGACCCGCTCGACGACTCCGCCGCTGCTTCACCGGTTTGATGATGCCTCAAAGCCTGAAGTCGATAACCCCTGCTGTCTTCGCCGCAGACCTCAATAATGTAACATAGCCCGTCAAATGCGCAGCCTTCGAGTCAACCTTTTCCTTCCAAGTGTCCAGTTACTTTTGAGTCGTCTCGTTCCCGCGTGTTGGCGGAGACGTAAGATGTCTTCTTTATGTACGGTGATCGCCTCTCATGCTCGCACTTCGCTCTCGTCATCGCCTTCGCCGGACCTGACGACACCCCCTGCGCCGAACCTATACGTCACGTACAAAGTGCTTCAGCTGCAAAGGAAACTCTTAGACAGGTTTCGAAAGCGGGTGCGGACGCGTAGGTCCGATCGCGTTCTAAAGAAAGAAACTTCGACAAGAGTGACAAGAGACTTCTGCCAAGATCTAGAACGACAAGCATTTGAGGAGATCGACAGGTATCTTGGACGCAAGACTACTGCGCACTCGCGGAAGCGGTCATATCCGGTGGTCAAGCACAAGTGGACAGGCGAGAACGAACAGAAGCCAAAGTGTATCGTCGCCGCCTCTCCTAGGCAAGACCGGGATCAGTCATCTTCGCGTAGCGCTCAGTGGTATGTGTGGATACAATCACGTGGTGGAGAACAATGCTAACCAGGGGATAGGCTGTTGAACGAACTCGATCGATCAGTGAAGTCGGAGTCGAACTCGTCGATCGCTGTTGCCAAGGATCACGAGCTGTTCGTCACTCGCAAGACTGACTTCCGTATCGAGCGTCTATCTCTGACTGAGCTTGCACAACTGCTCGTGGTGGTCAAAGACTTGCTCAGCACTCTCCGCCAGGTGATTTTCTCTCGTGCTGGTGTCAAGACTCTTGTGGAAGGCAACGAACTTCTTGCTCTCGACGAGAACATCGCCGCTAACTTCGAGCACCTTCTCCTCTGCCTGAAGAACCAGCTGATTCGACTCCTTGTCTTGAAACTCGTCGACCTGGTGCGGAAGGATTTGGTGGAGTGTCAGCGGGACCAGCATCGACATTGCGACGACTTCTTCTTTGAGTTTCCTGACGCCCGACATCCGCTGAGTACTACATGGCCCTGGAGCATTAAGCCATCGCTTGCTGTTATTTGGGGAGTGTGTTGGATGTTCTATGGTCCAGAAGATTCCTGGTTAAACGACGACCGCCTCAGAGACCTCACCAACGAAGCCTTCAACGACATGCTCCAGCAAACACAGCAGCCGAGGGATCAAGGCCGGATGTACGCTCCAGGTGCGCAAGTGATTCACGGGCTAACGTGTCCTCACAACGCGGTTGCTAACGTTCTTGGAGAAGATTTGAACCAAGTGAACTTCGGCCCAGTGAGTTTTCCGCACGGAGCAGGTGGCGGGCCGGGACGTCCGAATTCGCCGCACCTCACCTCCCTCCATAATAATATTTCCGGGGCACACCACATGGCTCCGGTCGCGTCGCCGCAACAGCAGGAGCATGGCGGCCTGATTGCCAACCACTCATATCCCCATCCTTCCTTCTCCAGTGAGTCATGCCCGGTTTTGCCTCTTCCACACACCACTCTGACAAGACCCGCAGGTGCACCTGACCAGCTGACCGGGACATATAACACGTACACTCAGTCTACACAGCCTCAATATTCGTACGCTGTTGCCGCTAGTGCAGCGGCGAGCGCACAGACCAACCAGCATCCGCATTCGAATTCGCTGCCTCACCATCTTTCAGGCTCAGGCTCCTCCTACCAAGACAACTCTTACGACGTCGTTGGGCAGTGGAACTTGAACCTGCAGGCCACTCCAGCGCAGCATTTCCAAGTTGACGACAACTGGCAAAGTCAGAACTCGCCACCACACTCGCGAAATCCGCCTAACATAAGAGTCATCACGGAACTGCCTGGAGACCATCTTTCCTACCACACCCACTCCGCGACATCTCTGACTTCAAAACCCCCCTCGTCGCTACAAGGGTCGCCATATAACCGGTACGGACCTAATTTGAGCCCTCGAGACGCTCACATCCCCATGCATCCGCCGGACGATACCAATATGCAACACACGCCGCCTCCCGACTCCGCAAACATGGGCGAGCAGCAGCAACTGTCCCGCAAACGCTCGCACGAGCAGATGACCTCCGAGAGCGTGCAATTCATCCCAGCGCAGGCGAATATGGACGGCCACAGCGACCGTGCTGGCTCTGTATCGTCGCAAGCGCCAGACTATCCATCTCCGCAAAACCGCAGCATCGCAGTCAAACGTGGCAATGCTCCTATCAACGACCAGGGCAAACTTATCTGCGAGTATGATCCTAGCTGTACTGGGCTAACCTTCGACCGGAAGTGCGAGTGGAGGTAAGTTTATTTATCTCGAGGTGTGGAAAGGCGGGTTCTCCGAGATAGGATCAAGCTCGATGCGGCCCTCTGTGCCCTTCTTGAGCTTGATCAAATCCTTGAGACACTTGCATACTCATTCCCTCCATTATTTGTGCACACTCGAACATGATCTCGTTGGCTAACGTCTCTACAGCAAACATATGGATAAACACGATCGGCCATACCGCTGCCAACGCGAAGAGTGTGCAAAGCTTCAAGGCTTCACCTACTCCGGAGGCCTACTTCGCCACGAGCGTGAAGTCCATAACAAGCACGGCGGTCCCAAGGCGAAGCTGGTCTGTCCGCATCCGGAGTGCAAACGACATACTGGAAAGGGATTCACACGTAAGGAGAATCTCAACGAGCACGTTCGCCGGGTCCACGAGAACAAGGAAAACCAGCAGTCCCAGTCGCAAGGCCCGTCACAATTCAAGCATGAAGTCAACGATGGCTCCATTGGCGCCATTCCACAACTCGAGAACGTGGAAACACCCTACTATACACAGCTGGACCCGCACGATGCCGACTCGCCGCACAAGCGCAGGCGGTTCACGCAAGGCGAGGAGCGAAGTGCTTCCGAAGACGTCGAGGACCTCAGGCACGAAATCCTGCGCCTTCAGAACGAGCATCAGGAAAAGGATGCGCTCATCCACCAAATGCGAGAGGAAATCGCACAGCTGAACTCTGCTGTTGCGTTGATGCGACAGCCGCAGATGCAGCAGGATGGGGTGCAAGGACAAGTGTGAAGAAGTCCTCTACTATCGCGCGTTTGTTTGAGGAGTTCAGGAGGGTGACGATAGCGTCTGGAGGCGTCTGGCAAGCCGAGATTGATTCGCACCTCATATACCCCATGCTTCGGAAGTGGAAATCGAATAGACATCGTGTAACTAAGAAAACCTTGCTACAGCTCGAGCCGGTCACACGATCTCATCTGTGCACTTGTGACTTGTGACCACTTGCGAGGTGCTCGAGGTGTAGCAGCCTACTTGCTACCTAGGAGACGTCTGCTGATCAGGGCCAGCTCGTAGAGTACTCCGTTATACCGTCCGAGGCAGCAGCGGCCGCCACGATATCGTGAGTACGTTGAGCATCTGCCTATCAGATAAATTTCAATTATCAAAATCCCATGTGGTTGCTCGTGATCAGAAATCTAGACTTCACGCCAGCGTGATAGCCGAGCGCCACCCGCAAGCATCCTTGTACAGATCATATCCGTCTCCCAAACAACACCCAAGACCACAGCACCTCAACCTTAAATCGCGATATGTCGCTGTAGTGCAAAGCAAAGGTAAGCGCTCACAGAATCTTGCTCAAGCAATCTACAATCCTCCTATCAACCCTTCCACACCCTACTGAACACTACTTCGTCTCACGAAACGCGCCATCATGCTTTCCATATCATCCTTAACGCTCTTACTCACGCTCTCCCTCCCATTCTCTTCTGCACAGATCGACGAACGCGACGCAAGCTACGCACCAGCAGGAGGATATGGCGCGCCAGCGGCATCAGGTGCGTATGATTATGGTGGCAACTCACAAGCAGCAGGTTCCTGGGCGGCTCCAGCATCTCAAGCCGCCGGCTCACAGACATGGGCGCCTTCTTCGCCAGCCTCCGCGCCCGTTCCTTGCGCTCCATGCGCATCAGCGCAACCTTCAGGTTCATGGGCCGCGCCGTCCGCCGCTGGTTCATGGACACCTTCTGCTGCAGCAGGGTCGTGGGCTCCCGGAGGATCATCCGGCCCCGGCTACTCTGGTCCAGTAGCTGGGCCGGTTCAGTCTGGACCAGCATCGCAGCCAGCATACTCACATCCAGCTTACTCGCAAGCACCTTCCGCGCCCCCTCCTGGTGAGTGTCCCAAAACCAGCACGCGCTCCGTAGGAACTGACGAGTTTCATAGTATCGAACGCGCCTTCCGCGCCGGCCACATACCCCACGACAACACTTATACCGGCATCTACAACTGCCTACTCTACCATCGCGCCAGCGTTCACACAGTCAGACAGCGCTGCGGCTGTAGGAAGAGAAATAGGGTTGGGTGGTCTTGCTGCAATGGGTCTAGGGTTATTGATGGCATAGAGCTTGAGATTTGCGCGGCGTTGGGGATTGGACTATATTTGTACACGATACTACGCGAATATGAGCATGAACATGCATCCCACATCTCTATCGGTCCATCTGCCTTCGTTGCAAGTTCTGTCCGACCGCGTTCCGACCTTCTCTCCAGTGTATGGCAGATTTGTATGCCATGACAGAATTGGTCAAGCCTTGGGCGCCTTGACCTCACATCAATCAACCAATTTCTACATACAGGACGCTTTCGAAGCACCGCACCACCTCAACAAGCCCCGCAAAAAACACTTGTACACATCTTCATTTAAACTGCAGGCTTGATTCGCATTTATCTCCAATGGGCTGCACCCTAGAGATCGGTGAGAGCCCTCGACCGTCGCTGCAGGTATTGCCGGTACAGCATCGACATGCAACAGTGATTGCAGCCTGCGCTGCGCTGTGAAGCGAGACAAGCGGATCGGAGTCCGTCGTCTACATTGAGTCACCATCCAAGAACAAGAGCTGTCCACTGTACAAACAAAACGGAACGGGGCCGTCGAGCTGAAATAATTCCGAGATAGACGACTATTCGCAGGAGGTCAACGGCATATACCAACCAACAGCTGCCAAGCTAAGAGAACTGAAGCTCATAGAAGCGGTAAGCATAGCCTGCTATGATCTCCGCGCTAGCTATGAAGATCGTAGATCGTCGAGTCCCATAACAACCGTCGGATATATCACACCCACCTCCAACTACGACAACAACTTCTTCGGCAACTCCCCGTCCGCATGGAACCCAGCCAACGGAACCGACATGCTCCCCGAGTATCCCACATCCCCCTGCATCGTCTCCAGCTTCTGCGCAATCGTACGCACAAGCTTCGCGATCTGATCAGCATTGCTCGCGCTGAACGCCGCCTTCTTCATCCCCTTCTTGATCGCGTCGCGAACATCCTGCGCCTGGCCAGCGACTTTGGCTTGCGCTCGTTTTAGAGCATTTCCGCTCGTCGACGACTTCTGAGCGTCTTCTCCGTCCACGTCTTCGATCTGCATGACGATGGCGGAGTCGACGAGCTCGGCGACGAAGTCGACCATGGTCGAGTCGAGGATGGCTGGGAAGCTGAGGTGGGTGCTTAGTTCGATGGTTGCGGTGTCTTCTTCCGAGTCGGAGTCTGGTTTGGGGGGCAGGAGGTGCTCGTGGACCGGTAGAAGGTAGGAAGGAAGCGTGATTGTCGCGTCGCCGCCTTCTACCCGTAGCGCCGGTGCTACTTCGCCAGTCTTGGGCTCAGCACGCATCACCGCTCCACTCGCACAGCTGCAGGATGCAACGATATCTTGTGAAGAGCGGATCGAAACCTGAGCAAGCCCCTGGATGTCTGCCAGGTCTAGGCAGAATGTTGCGTCAATCATCCAGTCAGTGACCGATTGCTCGAGTTGCTTGATGTCGTCGCGGTCCTCGGAGTACTTCGAGTAGACCTTCTCCTTCAGCAGATCCGCCAGCCACGATCCAGATGCCGAGATAGCCACGACCGCGATTTTGGTCGGGTGGAGGTAGCTTACTGGCATCAAGATAAGGCGAAGGAGGAAAGGTGTCCGAGCGAAAAGGCGCCGCAGCCACGTTGGTATCAAGTCGAAAATGCTGGAGATTTTTATAGACCGCCTCGGACGATGCGGCACGGAAAGAACATTCTCCAGTCTCTCGCACGTCGACGCTCGGTGCTTTTGATGCTCTAGGGGTTCAGCATCATCCGATGGCGCGCCGCCGGCTTCATCGATACTTTGCTGTACAGGACTTGTAGCCTGGATCCGCCGTAAGATGCCATCGTAGCGATCTTGTGCTCTCGAGTCAGCCGTGGGTCCGGTCGCCTTACGACTTGCCCCTGGGCCAATCTTCTTATCCGACTCAGGAGGAATGTTCTCCGGTCCACAGTAATCGACATCATCGAACGCATAGTTAGTCGACTCCAGCGGCTCCTTCCCGTCCTCGTCAATCTCGGGCTGCTTCAGATTCTTCAGATCGATCTCAAACTGCTCCTGCTTAAGCACCCCATGGACCGGGTTAATATTTACCCCCCTGAAGATCCGTATAACGATCTCATCGCAATATAACGCAATATGCATCTTCTCAGTAATGTTGAAAGCTGCCAGTGCATTAGCCATCTCCTTCCAAAGGCACCCGCAGTTTCTACTCACCAACCTCAACCCCATGCGCCACAACCGTCAAACTCGACATCTCAAACGTCCACCCCCGCACCACAACCAACCCCTGCATCCCCATATCCAAATGCAACGCCGGCGGATTAAACGCCGCGATCCTATCCTGCACGAAATGCCCCCTCGTCAGCACCTTCCGAAAAACTCTCCTCGCCACATTCGCCGCCGTAGGCGAAAGCAACAAGATCGTAACCCCGATGCATGGCCAGCAGACCACCTGGAAGCAATGGTATTGAAGCCGTGAGGTGGAGGTGACGAGGTAGACGATATTCAGGAACGCCAACGTGCTCCAGGGCGACGTGCCCGGTGGGGTGGATTGGAACGCATGAGCGCGGGTCGCGGAGCCGTAGAGGATAAGGAGGGTGAGGGGTGCGCAGCCGGAGTAGAGCCATGGCCGTGTTTGATGCGGGAAGAGGACGAGAAGGCAAACCGCAGCAAAGGCGTAGAGGAGCGCGGAGACGGGTCCGATCGGCGAAGTGCTGCCGTCTTTCGAAGCATCTTGACGCTTTTGCGGGCCGACCTTTTTGTCGCGGCTCATGATCGGTGCCGCTGTCATGGTGGGCGGTGGTGAGGTGATGGCAATAATCGCATTTGGTTCATGTGAGTTTGTGATTCCTTCAAAGTGATTTTCGAAGGTTCACGTGCGCATGCCTGGTGACGAGCCACTGACGTTGACTTCACCCTAGTGGTGCAACCTTTCCAGAACTACCTAAGCTCTTTATATCGACCTGCTAAAAGTCAAGCTACTATGGCGCCTGAGGTGAATGAAATCGAGTTCACATGCGATGTTGAGAGACGATGCCGTTGATTTGATGAACTACCGTTCAAACCAATATCTCCATCTGCATCTCCACAACCACCGAACTTTCTCTCCCGTGGTCACGCTGCCATTGGTATCAGTAATTCAGCGCAGCGCCGCCGCCATAACATCTATCTCTGTACAAAAGCTCGCCTCAAAAGACCCTCCCTGGCTTGGTCTGGTTCCAAAACCCCAACCCCCAATGCAACCCTCGTAGCGCCAGCGCCAGCGGCGCCTTATGCATGCATGCTTTCATCTCGCGCAAAATCAAAACCCCGCTCACGATCCCCTCCATCGCCCACTCCCCCCAACGTTCCCCGCCGTAGCCGTCGCAGCAGCCATCTGCGCCAAACCTGCCGTCGCCGGAATCCCGCTCGCACCCCTCTGCTGCGCGGCGGCGTTGACAGCGCCGACGGTGCTATGCCGCTTGCTCACCCCACTCAACTTCACCGGACTACCCTGCACAGCAGCCGAAGGCGCAACGCCGTTACGTACAGCAGTCTGCGGCGTGGTCGGTAGAGGCCGCGCAGAGCGATCGCGCGCAGGGGTTGTAGCGGTGAAAGCAGCGCTCGCTGGGCCGCGTTTCACTGGGGAGGGGATAGCTTGCGCATTGCTGGTGGCTGAAGTGGTGGGGACGGCGGCGGTGCTGCGGATGCGAGCAGCTCTGCGCGCTTCGTCTGGGATGCCGGGGCGTTGGTGGAAGGGCTGATTCGTGATGAAAAGGTGGTTGACGGCATCGGTCGGCTTTAACCTCCGTTCCGGGTCCCAGCGTAGACAGCGGGAGATGAAGTCAACGAAAGCGTCGTCCTCGGTCTTGAGAGCCTGCTGGAGCGTCTTGCTCGATGGGCGCCGTCGTCTTCCTTTGCTCGAGACAGTAACGCGAGGTTTACCCACGGAGTCGAAGAAGAGTTTCTTCCTTGTGCAACGCTCAACCAGATGTCGGTCAGGTGGACCGAAGATCTCCATAATGCACGCCAGCTGCTCCTGCTCGTTCTCACCAGGGAAGATCGGATATCCGGTCCAGAGTTCGGCAAGGATGCAGCCTAAGCTCCACATATCGATGCCCAAGCCATAACTACTGCCAAGGATCACCTCCGGAGAGCGGTAGAAGCGGGACTGGATGTAAGTGTACACCTTCTCCTCCTCGCGACACGAAGAGCCAAAATCGATGACGCGGACGTCGGCCTTGCGCGCTTCGCAGAGGAGGATGTTTTCGGGCTTGAGATCGCAGTGGATGATGTGCTTTGTCTGGAGTAACACCAGACAGGCCAGGAGTTGGCGACCGAAGCGGCGGATCAGTGGGAGCGAGAAGCCGACGAAGTTTTGGGCGCGGATGAGTTCGTAGAGGTTGATGGAGAGGCAGGGTGTGACGATGCAAAGATGGGAGCGGAAGTAGAAGGAGGAGGTGATGCTGAGGGTGGCTTGGCTGCCGTCAGGATCCTGGAATCAATCACGTCAGCATATACTCGCAACAATCAGTGTCAACAAAAGTGATTGAAGTACTCACCCATTCCCTCAACCGTCCCAATATCCCCACCTCCACCAACGCCTGCTGGTGAAACCTCTTCTTGTTCCGAATGATCTTCACCGCAACCACGCCTCCGTCTTTGTGATCCACACATCTCACAACCTGCCCGAAACTGCCCTTCCCCAGCAGATCCACCACCTCATACCGATACGCCAGATGATCGCCCATTATGATGTTGTAATCGCCTCGCTCATCGTCGTACCCGAAATTGTTGCTTGTCTGACTCGCAGCAGAACTACTCGTCTTCCCATCAGAGGTCAACGAAGTCTGCGAAGCGCTCGCCCCATTCAAACTGCCGATGATCTTTCGTGCCGCTTTGCCGCCGGTGAAGAAGATGCCGTGCTCCTCGTAGTCGATGATCTCGCCGCGCTCAAAGACGTTCAGCGCCGCACCACCCATCAACCCGCGATCATGCAGCACACGGTCTGCGCTGACAGGGCTTCGGGCAAGGGCGCGTTTCTTGAGGTCGTCGCTTTCGCGTGCGGCTGAGTCGACGTCTTTGCGCTTGCGTGATAGACGATGCATTTCCTCATCAGCGGCTAGATCGTCTTTGTCCTTGAGAAGAACGGAGAGATTGGACGCCGAAGCGTTGTGTCGACTACCTGGGCCAGCAGGTTTGGCCCCCTGGCGGAGCGTTTGGCCTAGATTGCCCCAACTACTCGCCCGTGAGGCCACCGGAGTGGGCTGTTCCGAGTGCTGACTCCTTGTCTTCGCTCCGGCACCGTTTGTTGTACCGTTCAAGACTTGCTGCAGTGGATGCTGGCTATGCTCATTGTTCTCGACCAAATTGCTGCTGGAGTTATTGGCCGGCACTTGACTTTTCCGCCTTGCGTGGAACCTTTGCTCGGCGGCACTGGTCTCCATGCTTGGTCTCGCAGACGAAGGCAGAGATGGCGGATCGCCTGTCCCCGTAGCACTGGCTGGCAGTTTCGGTGGTGGCATCTCGTTAGGATTGACGCCTCCACTTCCACTTGTCGAGCGTTTCTGCAGTCGGCTCCTCACCTTCTCAGGCTTCTCCGTAGATCCATGCTCTTGCTGGGGCGAGTTCTTGTGGTCGGCATGATTGGCAGCCTTGCTATTGCTCCTTCGCCAACCAAGACTCAGCTTTCTTCGAAGCCCACTGCCGGTACTCTCCTTCTTCTCGGCTTCTTTCTTCGTGGGATCTGTGGGCGACTCCACATAGTCCGTGCTCATCGCCGAGGTCTCCACGCTCAGCCCGCTCTTTATCGAGTTGATGGTCGTGTTCGTCTGCGCTCTGGTCCTCGGCTTCGAGTTCTGCAGGACCATGTTTTCGTATCCACCCAGCGAGTAATCCTCGTCTCCACTGGGTGCATATTCACCACTCGGCCGCCCGCGAAGCCCGTTGCGCTCGTACTCTCCGCTGCCCTTTGGCAACGACCCAGATGCAAAGGGAGTGATGGCGCTCCTCTGTTTGGAGTTGGGGATGGGCATACCACCGTTCTCAAGATCGCTCTCGTCCCAGAACTTGGTGATGTTGCCGTTGTCGTCCATGCCCATGACATCGCGAAGCGCGTAGTGCGAGGTCGAGCTCCGCAAGTCTTTGTTTGTGTCCTCGTGCCTCCGGGAGAAGAAGGTGGCTCTGGAGGCTGTCATTGGCGTTGAGGGCGTTTTGTTGTTACGCTTGGGCTCCGGTGTCATGAAACTCATCCAGTCGTCTCGTGCATCGACCTCCTGGCTCGGCCGTGGCGCATTGGCAGCGCTGTGTAACGTCCGGTTGCCGAATTGGTTCATGTTGAGAGGCGGGAGACGCAATGGCTGCAGGTTGGCATTCTTGCGCCCATTTGGATCTGGTTGGACTCGCACAGAAGCGGGGGGAGCAGACGGTGGAGGTGCCACAGAAATTGAGCCATTCGTCAGGGTGCTTGTTCTTTTATGCGGCCGACTCATGTCGATCGAACGCTTGCCGGACGCTTCTGAGGGCACATCAACACTCGTTCTGGGGGTTGAGAAGAATCGTGGTGTTGGGAGTGATTGACCGTCTCCGCCCATGTCAGAGTAACCAGACTGCGAAGACTTGAAAGACGACGAGAAGAACGGCGGCTGTTCAAAATCATTCGGACTTTCCCACGCCTTCGGTATGGCTGGAACAGGAGGCACAAGTTCGTTCCGTTCACCCTCCTCGTAGCTCTCGTTGTACTGGCCCATCGATGAGCCGGACTGGTTCGCGCTTCGAGGCTTCGGCGTCGGTAGTCGAGATGAAGAGCCATTGACACTAGTGTTCAGAAGTGACTGATAGCTCGACTTCGAGCTCAGACTCACGCCACCACTTGGATATTGCCTCCCTTCAGGCGACTCACCAGACGATGGTGTAGCACTGTTGTTCTTCCGTGGGATCAGACTTGGACTTGGCTGAGTGAATCGTGGAAGATCTGGCAGCTTCACTTCACTGTGCAATGGGTTCGGAATCTCTTCCTGCGGCGTTGGAGTATGAGATTTCGGCATGCTTCCGGGCATTGGAGGCGCCATACTCATTCGCTTCAGCCGTCTTGCGTCTGTAGGACTGATGGTGCGTGCTCCCAGACCAGACATCCTACCTGAGGCTATAGACTGACGTCTGCCGCCGGATGAAGAAGGTGTATGTGCCCTATTTTGGTTCGCCTTTGATGTCTTGCTTCCTGTGGGAGTGTTCGGAAGATTTGTTGAGTCTCGAGGCGGAGGCTGCAAGCTCTTGACTTTGTTCTGGCGTGATTGGGTGGTTGCAGTGAGGGTTGACATACGGGGCAG
>JAABUL010000364.1_pt1 | contig 97289 bp, 120 predicted proteins | sample 5559151 | NCBI WGS metagenome assembly JAABUL01 (sample SAMN10711876, study PRJNA513368) | rock metagenome | isolation source: Antarctica rocks | place: Antarctica: Victoria Land, Pudding Butte sud | reverse complement strand
GATACTCTACTACTCCTTTTGATCTAGTATTACGCCGGTGACTTATAGTATATAATCCTTACGTTGTAGAGCTAATTACATTCACTTTTAATTCCATGTCCTTTTCAGTCGACTTAGTCCGCCGTAGCTACGAGCATTCAAGCGTCGTGGCTTGAATCCTTCGCCTTAGCCAATTGATCAGGGCGAGGGGGACCTCACCCGGTGTCACCCCTCGTGTAAATCACGCCAGAAGAGCTCGAAGTGCCCGATACTATATACGGAGTATTGTACCGACATCCCCATCTTCCCATAAATGCAGTATCCCGTATGCGGAAGCCTGGTTTTGACCTCTCGCAGTCTGTGAACCTTCCAGGCAGCCTTATTTTATACCTACTCATGAATTGATAGCCGGTCAAGAAAATCGTGGAGGAGAGATTGTTAGCCCTCGCGAAGCTACTGTAAACCGCGGAAAAGCCAAAGCAGGACCTCCAGGAGATCTCGCGCGATGCTGATCACCGCTGGCATAATGGCCTTGAGCCAGAAAGTCTCGGTTGACAAGGCGAAGCGGAAGGAGGCCAAGCAAGGCCTGCTGCGCGACAGCGAGGCCACAAGAAGCGCGTACTCCAGGGACGCTGGCATCGGCCGTACGGGAACCGAGATCAAGTATGAAGGCCCTACGGATATAGCAGCGAGCCCGGGTACAGCCAGCCCAACGATCTACAGCCCAACAATCGAGGTCCAGGACGTGAGGCATACCTCTGAGGCAGGTATCATCAACCCAGTGAAATCGGAAAAGGCTTTTCTGGGACCTGACTCTGCGTATCCGGATACGCCTACAACTCCGACCATCTCAGACGGTCAGCGATCGCGCAGCAGTACTTTGCAAGAACCACCACCATATTCTCCCGGTGCAGGACGAGAGAACGACTCGTTGAGTCTTTCCAGAACTCTCGTATCTGGTAGTCGGCAACTTTCCACTAGAGTTAGTGCGGACACCAGATCAATCTCGACCCGCAGCACGAACTCAGTGGGCACGCATGCGATTCGGGTCAAGACGAGAGGAGCGGACCTCAAGAGCGGCTTCGCCTATCACCCAGCTCTGTTTGACCTGCGTGTGCATCCGGATAAATGGGACAGCTTCACCAACGACATAGTAACAGCTACCAAGACCACCTCTGGCGATAAGGCCAAGGTCTGGGCTGCCGCGACTGGCGTTGCGTTGACAGGTGCATGGGCTACCTCAGTATTCGTCGGCCGGTAAGAGTGCTAAAGAGTCGATTCCCGCAAACTTACGCTAACGTTCTGCAGCACGGTCGGCCGGCAGCTCAAGGAGCAACGTGTCAAAGAAGGCCTCGAAGACAACGCAGCTGGCAGTCTTGGTGACAAGCTCAAACTTTGGAACGAAATGTACTTCAACAAGCAGGGTCTCTATGCTCACCTCGAGCTGAGTGAGTCTGCTATGAAGCGAGAGGGCAGAAGCACTGCGTGGCGCAAACCATCGTCTTTCTACTCCAAAGATGAAGATCGCGAACGGAAGAAGGATGAACGGAAGTTCGTCATCGTGATCACGAAACTCGATGCAGACGGACAGCCGACAGAAGCGCTGCACGAAACGGGTGGAGAAGCTGCGCCAGTGGAGATCGGAACCAGTAGCGGCGTCGTCTCTCAGGCTGCCGAGCTACCCGCGGAGGTGTTTGCGCCGGTCGAGCTGCCTGCTGATACAGTAGTGGAACTCCCTGCCGATATCTCGTTTGCCGAGAAGAAGGACAAGAAGGATGACTTTGCATACGTGGAGATGGACGGCGACAACAGCCGACTACTGGAGAGGATGCACTTCGAGGGTGATGCAGAACGAACTCCTACTATTGGAAAGGAATGGGCCTAGTCGAGACTCAACGCTCACAAATATCGAACGGGCTGATGTCTGAACGACACATGCCACAAGTTGGTACGGCAACGCCACCGTGGGTGCTGGTTGAGTTTCCCAGAACCGAGACACTAGCAGAGAGAGTGGTGCGGGCTGCCACACCACACGAGGTCAGAGAACAGGAGCCTGCCCAAATGCCGAGAAGTGGTGGTGCGTCACGATGTGGAATCCGATAGATGATCTCGCGCGCGGAGCAACACTAAGAATCTTCGAGGCTCGCGAATACGCAACGTCCCCATGGCCTCGGATCCGTCGTGCTGCGCAACCAGATATCCGCTGCAAGGATGCTCAGCATAGCCATGTCGCCGACACGATCTTGCCGCAGCCTCATGAGCGAAGAGTTGCTTTCGTCGTTCACGGAGGCGCAAACACTCGCTTCGACTCAGTGGAACTTCACCTGACCAACATGGACAATCACCAGCCACCACCTCCGACCCTGCCAGCAAGAGAACGTACCGAGATGGCCCTATGAGCTGAAGACGCCGAGCCAGTCGACGGCGAAGATAGTAATAAACACTCGTCTTGTCTGTTGTACGTTGTGCAGGAGCTTTTTGGAGAGATTGTGTTGGCGTGGTGGTTTGGCTGGCGTTGGGTCGGACCTGCTTGTGGTGCTGAGAGAATTTGGAGATGGCCCTTCTCGTGGTTTTAACGACCCTGGCCAGGAATGGAGTTGAAGTGTCGTGGCAGGTCAACGAGGTCATTTCGCCTTCTTCTTAAAACTATCCTCCAGCGTACTCTGGCTATGCTCCCGCTTATGCCCTCTCGTCACCCGGGGACTGTCAGATTGACCCTTCATTGGAGTTGCTCGCGATCCGCCAGCCTGTGCTTTCTTCGCCTTCGCCGGCGGCGACGTGACATCATGGTTCACCTCATCGCTCCCGTTCACCTCCTCACCCCCGTCCGTGTCCTCACACACCGACAGCCCACCAGGCCCACCCTTCTTCCCCTCCGTAGGCCCCTCAGCCCCATCCGCAAAAGCCTTCTTCCACGTCCCATCCAACACCTTCGCATCATTCCCATACAACCCAACACGATACGCATTCTTCATCCGCTCAAGACAGATATCGCGCTGTGTGGGAAAGTCGAACATAGGTTTCGGATAACAAACCACGCCATCTATCTCCGCCTCCTCACCGTCACCCTTGATCACCACACCGGCCTTCTTCTGGTCCTGGATGGGAGCTTTGTGCGGCTCAAAGATGTACTTCTTCGGCATACCCTTCAACTCGGGCACGTATCTACGGATGAAGTCACCGTTGTCGTCCCATTTCTTCCCAAACGCCACGGGTGAGTAGCAGCGGAAGAATTGCGAGAAGAAGGCTGTACAGCTCAACCACTGCCAGTTCCCGATGTTGCAGGCTGCTTCGTGGTCGATGAGCAGTTCTTCGAAGACTTCCGCGCCGCGCTCCCAGCTTATGTACGCGCCCCCTCGGGTCAAGAAGCAGGCAACGCTATGACGCGCGAGATGGTGGATCCAGCCTTCTTGACGGAGCTGGCGCATGATTGCGTCGATCCATGGGAAGCCAGTCTTGCCGTGCGCCCAGCGCTTGAGCCAGACTTCTTTTCCCGGGTCGTCGACTTCGTATCCGCCGGTGACGAGGCCGCTTGTTACGTCGACTTTACTGGGAAGGTGCCAGGGTATGAAGCGGCAGTGGGAGTTATTGTATGTTTGACCGAAACTGTAGCCTAGCGATGCTTGCGCGGCGAAGTACATATCTCTGAAGAGCAGCTGGCCGGTTAAGCTGGTTGGGGGATCCGAGACAGATTGTTTGGCTTTCCGCCGCTTCTCGACGATTTCGAGGACTTTGTGGTAGAAGTACCTACAGCTCAACGAGCCAAAGTGGAGGTGTGGAGAGGTGAGGCAGGTGGATTGAGGCTCAAAGGCTGCGGGGGAGGTTTTGGGCTTCTCGAAGGTGCCAGTGTAGTCTTCGTCTGCAAGGATGGAGTCCAGCATCTTCAGGACGATAGTTTCGCCGCCTTTGTGGGGACTGGTTGCTGGTTTCATCCCTAGTTCTTCTAGGGTTGGGACGGCGAAGTCGTTGTTCGGCCCTGCGATACCAGAGCTGTATGAGGTCTCTTTTGCGTCGCGGAACTGCTCGTTCATATCCCAGTCGGGCTTTGGTTGTGTTTGTTCGATATCCAATTCCAGGTCGCCAGGATCTGGTAGGCTCTTCGGGGTCTCCACGACCGGCTCGATCTCTCCTACCTTCGCGCCCGCCGCCTGCAGCTGGGATATGCTCATCGTAGGCTTGCCCTTGTTCACCTTCACCACCTCATCACTGTCCCACAGCGTCCGCCCGGACCTCACAATGACCTCCACCCCAGCCTTCCTGGCCTGCTCCATGATCTGCGCATCTCGATCTTTCGCATAGGCATCAGTGTCCTTCTCGAATACCAGATGCGATATTTTCCATGCTTTGAACAGCTTTGGTAGCAGTGTGACAGCCGGCTCGCGGAGCACGAATAGTTTGCTGTTCTTGTTGAGCTTGGTAATGCTTTGGGAGAGGTCGTTCTGGCAGTCGATGAGGAACTGGAAGCGGTTCGGTCCGACGCGGGAGTGGTAGACGTAGTGGCTATCCCAGCACCAAATGGGGTAGAACGCTTCGGGCTTGAGGTCGAGGGCTGCTTTCAAGGCGGGAGAGTCGTGGAGGCGGAGGTCGGTGCGGAACCAGTAGAGCACTCGTGGTTTGCTCATGACGTGGAGTGTTTAGGGAGGGTGAGACGAGACGGTGGGGAGGAAAAGGAAATGGAGAGATGCTGGTACCTACAGCTTGCATTGAATCCTCTACGCCTACCAACACACCGGGCCAGAGTACCTCCGTAGAAGCTCGATCGAAGTCGAGGCCCAGGAGACCTTGCCTGTTCCTGAAGTGATGATGCTGGCGTGCATGCGCCAAGAGATCTATAGATCTGAGACACTCCACTTTCTTCTTCCTCTGATATCAGACATATATAATGCGAGTGCCAGATGCTTTGGGTTATATCTTGACTGCTGTGGAGATGCTTGAAAGACGCATGTGAAACTTGTGGCGGCCTACATGTACCTTTAGATGTGGAATGTTCGCATCACATCGCGGAAATTGTGTAACAGTCTTCTGAACGAACATGGCCCTGGTGGTAAGATTGAATCCTTTCAGAGCAGCAGAAACTGCTGTCGTTGAGAAGAAGTTTCTTGCCCTGTGAAATCACATGTTCGTTGGTCGTGTGACGTTCCACAACCTGCAGGCACCCCTGAGACACCGCGTCCACGTTTCCATCTCCCATCAAGCAGCCACTTCCTCAAACCTTCACATCTACCCTCCGCACCTGCACAATCATTCTCATAATCGAGTGACCAGCACTAATCGTCTGCAACCATGGCCGACCCTTCCAGGATGGATCGATTCGTGAGACTGGTCGGCGAGGAGAACCTCCCCCCCAAGAATAGCACGACTCCGACCATTCCAGTTCACATCACTGGCGCCGAGAATGACGCTCAAAACGGAGAGACCGTGACGGAAAAAGGCGAAGAAGCCGTCGAATGGTGGGATCAATCTCCAGAACTTGAGAACGCCACACCAAGACTCCCGGGTGAAACATCTGAACTTACGCCATCCACGATGAGTACTCCTGGTCAGACCGCAGCGCCTCCCGCAGCATCATACTCTTCCGGTGGCATCGCTCACTACGATTTCGACCCTCGTAAAGGCCAGCCTGGTCCTGTGGGTGCGAATTACTGCCCCTTCGTGGCGGTCACCAAGTACCCCTACAAGTTCGCTAGAGGCGACCTGAGGCAGCCACTTGCCAGCGCGTTCTTCGACGCGGGCAAGATCTGGAACCGTGAATGGGATCTGTAAGTGCAGTCATCGAGCGGCTCAGTCAACTCATTCCAGGTGATATACTTTAGACACCTTAAGCATTCACTGACTATTTCGCAGCTACTACGTCTGGTCCGATCACTTCCCAACCGCGAAACCCGTTCTCTTCATCACCGAGCCTCAGCTCCAGCGATTCTTAGACGACATCAACAGGCAATTCCCAAAGGCCAATTTGAAGATCACCGACGAGCAGCGGGAGGAGGGCTTAGTCGTCAACTTCGACGACATCAACCTCACTCATCTCAGACCTTCCGTTCTTGGACACTCCACCAGCCGTGAGCAAATTGACGACTGGACCGATCGCCTCCCGCTCCCTCAACCAGTCCCAGCAGTCATGACGGACCGCACGCACGAGGCTTTCCGCGCCAAGATGGAGCTCGCTCATGAGGTCGCGAAGACCAAGTCCAAGGCAAAGAAGAAGCAGCGCCAAGATGAAAACGTCGTCAAGCGCCGCGGCATGGCTGGCGAGTTCATTCGCACTCAGCGGTACCTAGGCCTGACTCCTACACCTCCTTCGGAGGTCTCGCTTGAAGAGCACCTCGCCAGCTTGTCAGTGTCAGTCTCCATCCCGGCCATCGACACCACGAACATCGTCCCATACCTATTCGACCAAGACGTCATCTTCGTCGCCGTAGACGTGGAAGCCTACGAACACCCGCCCCGCCAGATCACCGAAGTCGGCATCGCCACCATCGACACCCGCGACCTCAAGCTCAAAGCCCCTGGCCCTGTCGGAGAAGAATGGCAAAGTACCATCCGCGCCCGCCACATCCGCGTCGCGGAGTACAAGAACCTCATCAACAAAGACTTCGTCGCAGGCTGCCCCAACAAATTCGAGTTCGGCGACTCAGAATTCGTGGGCCAGGACCAGCTCCCTCAGACCGTCGCTTCGTGCTTCAAGCCACCCTACAGCGATTCAGCACAACCTGCAGGTGAACAGGAGCAGGAGAACCGCAAGATCATCCTCGTCGGCCACGACGTCCAGCAGGACATCGACTACCTCTACCGTCTCGGCTACAACCCCTACAACAGCTCCCACCTCCTCGACACCGTCGACACGGCCGCCTTGTTCCGCGTCGCCACCAAAGACCCCAACGCTCGTGCGCTCGGCAGCATCCTCTACGAGTACGGGCTCACGGGCTGGAACGCGCACAACGCTGGCAACGATGCTGTGCACACGCTTTGGGCTATGCTGGCTATATGTGTCCGCAACAGTACCGAGCGGGAGTCGGAGACGGCGGCGAAGGAGATGGAGGAGAAGTTGCGGGTGAGGACTGAGGCAGCGGTTGCGGCGGCGAAGGAGAAGGTGAAGGATGATATGGAGGGGTGGGATGCTGGCGAGGACGGAGGCGTGGCGTTGGTGCAGGAGAAGCCGACGTTTGGGCCGGTGAGGCCGGGGGAGAAGGTTTATTACACTTCTGGGGGTGCGATACTCGATGTCTGAGGTGGTTCTTTCAGCGTAGCGGCGGCCTGAGAGGATCGGCTGCATCGCCTGATGTGCACACGGGAGGTCGTACGAAGCCTGGCAGCACCGTCTTCTCTGCTCTAACGTAAGAGCTACGGACAGGATGCAATAGCAGAAAGCAGATAGTAAGCAAAGTGACCGAATGCAGGTCTCTCGAACCAAGCCTACCCTAATACCCACTCCTACATGACCAAACAGCACTAGAGCAGTGTCGCAGCGTGCTTCTGCGAGAGCAGCTGGGAGCAATATCAAACGGCGCGATCGGAAGAAGTTCATCATCATTCTCTGGTTCTAGCTAAGGTCGAAGTCCCTTGTGCGTCAACACCCTCTACCTTTCGACCCGGTAAGCAGCTAACACACGATCAGCAACACATAAAGCTGCGAGTGCGACGTACATACCCTGAATACTCTGAGCCATCCATCTTCAGCTCCGTCAATGTGATCCCGCCCGTACTCACATCTAACCAAGCAGCACATCGTGTAATGCTATCAGACCTACCCAGACACGAGACGTGCCTTTCCCGTGACCTCAAACCGCACAACGACCGCCCGCTGCCCACACCTCACGCAGCCTCCATCTACACGTATGCGTTCACAAACATCCGCCACATCCCCAACAGTAACCCCCGTCTCCGAGCACACGTCTCGCCACCCACCCCAGGTACTCGCTTGTCCCTTGCAACTATATTCGCATCCCCGCCAGACCGATGCCCGCGGAGCTGGAGGCTGGCACAGAAGCATCTTCCTCCCTACTCCCTGTACTTTCGCGCTGTGTATGGGTAGATAGCTCGCCCGGTGTCTGGGGCGGCCGATTTGGAGATGCGCGTGGAGCTCGTACGTCATGAGCGTCCTCCTGTCTGGTGCCCAGGTCAGGCGCATTGGGCTGAAACAATGATACTCTTGGTTGTACGCAGCCGTGCAGCGGCCTAGGAGGGGGATCCAGAAGGAGCTAGAGGGGTCGGGTTCTATGCTCAAAGCTCGGCGCAGCACCGGGGAGCTGTTGACCAAGTCCCTTGCACTCCTGCTAATTCCAGCGACGCGGATCAAGTCAGAGGATCTAGGTGCACCAGTATGAGCTCGAGGAGTTCCGGGATATCGAAGACGGCCTGCTGAGGACAGCGTGGAGCGTCCGTTTTGCGGGACGAAGGGACGGAGAAATGTGCACGGCGGAGCAGGCTGCGGACTATCGCTTCCAGATGGACCATTGATGCTTTGATCGACAGCAGGCGACTGCGCGTGAAGTCGCGGGAGTCGGTGGTCAGGAACATGGTGGAAGCGGTTGGTGGTCGCTGCCAGTAAGTACCTCAGGAAGGCCAGGAAGAGAAGGTGAAGGAGATGATATAGAACCTAGCTCGGTCCAAGTGATCGCAGAGAAGGAGGTAAGATGGTGCTAGTCTCCCTTACACGAATCTGCTCGACAGAAGGCCGACACCATCCCCAAGTACTTAACAGCCATTGAGCCTGTGACCGATCGTCCATCGTTTTGGCGACGTTCACAACCCATACGTCCCCGCAAGCTTAAACGTCTCCTCCTCCCCATCCCAGTTAAGCCTCACCTCCTCGCCGGTAATGCTGAGTGTGTTGTACCGGACCGACGCATCAATGCTCCCAAAGATCTGATAAAAGTCTCCCATTGGAATCTTCTTAACCTTCCACGCCTTCTTCGGTTGCTCAAACCTAAACAACTTATAAGACACATCCTCGTGCGGCACCATACCAGTGTAACTCCATTTAGTCTTTCCGGTTTTGCAGGAGGGTTGCCATTTCATCTGCTTTTTAATTTCGGTGATGCAGATGTTGCGGGTTCTGACGGCGCGCTCGGCAATCTTCTCCTCGGTCCAGACGTCCGACGAAGCCACTGTGGTACTGCCATTGGACTGCGGTGCGCTGTTCTGGAGGGAGAGAGCATACTCGTCTTGATGCGGCAGGGCAAGGAGGGAGGATAGCGTATGGGTTGTGGTTTGGGAGCGTTGCGTGCGAGCTTTCTTGGGGACTGGAGCGGTTTCTGCAAAGGCGGAGGCGGAGGCGGAGGACGCGTCGCTGGCGCGGCCTGGTGGGTGGTTAGATATGGGTTGTACTTCAGTCTTGTGGAGAGGCATCTTACGCTTTCGAGGCATGTCTTGGGCTGGTCTTGTAGCTGGCGACTCGCTGACTTTTCTGTTTTTTAAGAATAGAAGATAGGAAACTTAGGCAAGAAGGAAGGTAGAATGGAAGGGACGAACGATGGTACATGTCAATTTGGTAGCCCTGCAAGCACGAGATTGACACGTCTTGCACGTGCGTCTAGAATGCCCATGCTCGCGCAGATAGGAGACGGTAAAAGTATATGATGGCGAGAGGGAATAATAGCATACACGTATGTGCCTACCTTCAATACGGGCGACTTTCTTGCATAGTATGTCGCATAGTATGTCGTCGACGCGTACCATTAGCAGATGCGGTACAAAGATAGAAGGCGAATCGGTTGTGATCTCGATGATCTGCCGTAGAGTTGGGATGATCCGAGAGGGAGTGGATCTGCTGGCCGATTGCGCTTAAAGAATACGCACTCGCCAAAAGTACAAGACGCAGCAGCTGGCGTGGTGGTGGCGTGGTGCAGCTGGGCAAGTGCCAATCGCCAATCTCATGCAGATCGCCCGCGCCCAAGAGCACCGATAGACCTTGGAAGCTGTGTTTCATGCGCTCGCAGCATTCGTGGACCATGTGCAAACAGCTTCTTATTATTACATAGATCCACCGCCATTGTATAAGTTTCGATCGAAAGCGGATTGATCCTGCGACTACACTTCACAGTCAGCGCCCGCAATGGCATCGTCTCCAACTCCGCCGCAGCCAGGCATTGGCCGAAAGCGAACCACATCATTCTCGAGTATCGCACAGAGTGTAGCATCCGCCACCGAGAACCTGGTCCTGAACCGCGATCCTCCTCCTGGGTTCTTCGCCGCGACTGCAGAAGCGACCGCAAGAGCGCCGACTGTGAGTGATATTAGAAATAGGGAGTTTGGGCAGGATGGCTGGAGACCAGCTTCACAAAGACGATCGAGCTGGTCGCGAGAACATCTGGATGTCTCGCGCGGTTTCGTGGAGCCGTTTGCGCCCTTGACGGAAGAGCGGACGGGTGTTAGCACCGAGGTCGATCGCAGCGGAGAGAAGTTGAAGGCAGAAGATGGCAAAGACGGCTATGGCACATCGAGATCAGCTACACCCGCCAACATCTCCGACTCTACACCTCTGACGAGCACCAACCACGAGCGAACCGACCACGACAGACTATCCTCAGCCGAAGCACAGCGCGCGAACTCCTCAGGCTACATCCCACCCCCCAAACTCCCCTGGACAACCTCCACCTTAGTAGGCCTCAAAGCCTTCTGGAAATGGTTCTTCACCCCTTTCGGCTTCCTCTTCACCCTCTACGGCTTGAATGTCGTGGCATGGGGCGGCATGCTTTTCCTCCTGCTCTGCAACGCGTCACCCGCAATGTGCTGGGCACCTATTCATACCGAACAGAACCAGCGCCATATGAGCCCAGCCGCGGCATTAGACCTTCCAGGACCCTACTACAAAAACTGCAACGACATCAACAGCTCCCGGCGCGTCTGGCTCGAAATCGACTCCCAGATCCTGAACGCGCTGTTCTGCGTCACAGGCTTCGGTCTGGTGCCATGGCGATTTCGGGATCTGTACTACCTCCTGCGCTGGCGTTTCACATCCGCCAAAAACCCCAATAAACTTTACGGTCTGCGCGTCCTAGCCGGTATCCACAAATCCTGGTTCCGCCTCCCAGGCAGCGAAACCCTCGACACCCTGCCCACCACCGACTATCTCGCGCACCTCCAAAAATCCACCTCCAGCCCCTCCTCCCTCGAAGCTGCCTCAACTACCTCTGGGGATGAGCCCCGCCTCCCAACTCCAACCTCCAAATCCCCCCTCCCACCACCAACAGGTATCCGCGCCACCCCGACCTCACTGTGGAAGTTAGACTTCTTCATCTGGATGCAAGTCTGGAACACCTTCTTCCAATGCTGCCTCTGCGGCTTCATGTGGGGTATGAACCGCTACGCTCGACCTTCATGGTCTACTGGACTATTCATAGCACTAGCCTTCGGCGTCGCCGGGATCGGAGGGTGGATGAGCTTCAAGGAGGGCAAGAGGATTAAGAAGGTTGAGGGGGTGGCGCCGAAAGAAGCGGAGGGGAAGATGGCGGATGGGGAGGAGTTGGGGAAGGTGAGGACGGGTGGGACGGAGCGGGAGAGCGTGCATTTGGGGGAGGATCTGAAGGCGAAGGGGGGGTTGAGATCGGGTAGTTGATCCTTTGGTAGCTTATGAGTATCCTATCAAGCGTCTCTCCGTCTTTGCGTGTCAAGTCTGCGTCTATGCACATACGCAAAGGAAGTGATTCTCGAATTCGTGTAGCTGTCATTGTCCACCATGAGTTGGCGTATGGCTGCACGGACTCGCCTTCCTGCTAGCCTACACATCTGCCTCCAGCAACTGTATGCACCCATTCTCTCCCACGTCGAAAATGTCAGGTGTAAGCGTGAAGGGACGCAGAGCCCTCGAACGGTCCTCCGTCTAGGTACGGTATCCGTATCTCGCAACGGATGCCGTACTAGCGCTCCGATCTGATTTACCTGCTACGATAAGGTAAGGAGATTCGCGACTTCCCTACAGTTGCCATGAGTTTCGAGTAACAGCACAAGTAAGACATGCAGTGATTTCATCAGCAAACACCACCAGATCTCGTGAGGTCACAGTACAGCGTGCTCTAGCTACTCAAGTTTTCGCTCTCGAGCACTCAAACTCTCATCTCCCAGTTACTCTTACGACTCGTACTCGATCTTTACGTCTCAATGGCAGACCACGCGATCCCTCTCGTCGACATCAGTCCCCATCTGAGCGAGAACACCACGGCCGACGCCAAAGCCAGCGTTATCGACGAGGTCAAGTCCGCCTGCTCAACCTACGGCTTCTTGCAGATTCAAGGCCATGGAGTACCTCTAGAAGCTCAGCAGGACATGTTGCAGTGCTGCAAGACACTCTTCGATCTGCCCCAAGAGCAAAAGGATGCACTTTCTCTTAAGAACAGTCGAGCGCGAAGGCATGTCAACGCTACTGTAGCTATGACATGCTGTCAACTGATCTCAGAGAAGGGGCTACGAGCGGATAGGCGAGCAGACACTAGATTCGAAAGCGCTGTCCGACTGCAAAGAAATAAGTCGTTCCTCCCTAGGCAGCAAAACGATCCGTGGCGTACTGACACATTTATCACGGTTTCTACATCGGCAACGAGGAGCGCCCGAATTCCACCAGCCTCCTACGTGGCCCAAACCAATGGCCCTCATCTCTTCCCAACGCAGCTTTCCACGTTCCCGCGATGGTATATCACCAGCACATTCTCCGCCTAGCACGCTCCCTACTAGAGATCCTCGTCCTTGCCCTAGGCCGCAGAATAGAGGACTTATCTGCCTTGACAGCAGACCCAGTCACGAAGCTGAAACTTCTGCACTACCCTCCCCACACCTCGAAAGACGTGCGACAGTTCGGCGCCGGAGCTCATAGGGACTTCGGGCTGCTAACTATCCTGCTTCAGCAACCGGGCAAGGATGGGCTGCAAGTCTTCCACCCGCCGACGAAGGAGTGGTTGTCTGTGCCTGCCGTTGAGGATGTGTTTGTGGTGAATATCGGCGATCTCATCAAGAAATGGACGGATGGGCAGTTCGCGTCTACATTACATCGGGTTATTAATGCTGTGGATGGGGATAGGTATAGCGTCCCGTGTTTTTACGAAGGGGATCCGACGGCTACGAATCCGTTCAGAGAGGATGAAGGGGATGGGGAGACGGTGGAGATGCACATTCGGAGGAAGCTGGATATGAGTTATGGGATGTAGGGCTTTCGATTTCCACCCTACCAGAGCAGTTCTCAGGGGAGCAGCAGTAGGTACATGAGCACGAGGATCGCTCGTTCTCAAGAGAACTCCAACCTACAGGAATTGATGCCCTGGTGACGAGCATCTTTGTCGCCGGCCGGGTCGCATGGGTAGGCAAGCTTGGTGGCATATGAGAGCATCTGAATCTTTCCGATCTGTCGAGGGGTTGGTCATCAGCTGCCTACTGCCTATCCAGCTCGGGATAATGCCTGAAGATGCCCATCGAGTAGGGCAACCTTCTCTCACTCGCGAGATACTCCTTCAACCCCTTCGCGCTCTTCACACCCTCATAAAACTCCCCCAACATCCCCGGGAACTCCTTCCTCCGCACCTCCATCTCCCTCGGAAAAGCAAAAAAGCACCCATCCAACACCTGCCAAACCGTCGTATCCGCATACGTCAACCCCTTCCCTACCAAATACTTCCCCTGTCTAGCTTCCTTATTCCACTCCAACATCCTCTCAAAATACCCAAAATACTTCGGAAACCGCATCTCCCTCACATCCTTAGCATTTCGCAAAGCTTCCTCCCTCTGCTGCTCGTAAAACGCCCCAATACTCACCGGATGATGCGAATTATGCACCTCATTATTCAGATCCAGCGCCGTGAGCGCTACTTGCTGGACCCACCATTTCATCTCCTCTCCTCCATCCATCCCCGTCTTTTCTCCGAGATACGCAAGGATATTCGGTGTCTGGCTAATCATCAAACTCTTCCCATTACCACTACCGCCATTTGTGACGCGGAGAGCAGGCGGAGCGAACATAGGCGGGTTCCCGTCCACACTTTCAGGCGCTTTGCCCATGCATATCTTTTGGACGGTGCTGTAGCCGTCCTTCTGGTCTCGAGCGATTTCCGTGTACGGTGTGCCCGAAGCTTCGAGGAGGAGGCGGACGTGTTCGAGACGGCCGGGTATGCCGGGGTGGTAGTAGAGTTCGTACCTTGGCTGGGACATCGTGTTTGCTCTGAGACGTGTCGTGAGGGCTGGAATGGAGCTCTTAGTTCCCAGATGTAGTGAGAGGTTGAAGAAGGCTAGGGAGGAATTGGTGTACGTACGAATTATCTTGGTAACGACGAGAGGCTCGGACGATGTGGAAGACGTATGATCAGCCCGGCTGACATGCAGAAGAGGAGATATAAGAAGATGTAAGAAAGCTGTACACCTCGAGCTCTCTTGCCTTAAACCCGGCGCTCTATGTCATAGGCAGCGCATAGCTCCAAATCCTCTCGACTCACCGCGACAGGGCTCCGGCTCGGGTTTTCGGTTATTGTCCAGAAGAAAGATATAGAATGTGAAGAGAGACGTTAACGCGATTGGTAATGTTCGTTATACTCGTTACTGTGAAGTCTATTTAGTCGATCAAGTCCGCCTGCAATTTCCATCATCACACAGCCTGACCCAAACACTCACCGAGCCTACACCAGAAAACCCGTCGCAAGGCCGCAGATCGTTATCCTCCGAAAACTGGTGCTGAGACATCCGTATCCCGACTGTACTATGTGTGTTATGCTGGTGGCCGTTGGCGCGTAAGAATGCGAGGCGCTGCTTGAACCTCGTCCTGGGTTGAGCCGCCTTGATCGTCCGAGGCGCCGGTAACACCTGGTCGCCATATCCGGTAAAAATGATGAGAGTACACTCGACCAACTCAACCCCTATGCTCATGCTGTGGTATGCAATCAAATAACAAAAACACCCTCCCTACTAAGTCCAGATTGCTTGCCGCCCGCTGCTCTCACGGCTGTAGCTAGACTTTTCAGCTTTCCGATCGCGTCCAGCAGACATTCTGTCGGCCATCTTGTAATCCTCGGGTTTGGGCGACGGCCGGTAGCGAACAGTCTCGGGGTCGGGATTGTAGCTGTAGGTCTTTGGTTTTGGAGAACCTCTCGGATTTGGCGGCACTTCAATGTAAGGAGAACCCCTCGGGTTCGGCGGCACTTCGCCGTAAAGATACGGTCGCTCGCTCGCGCCGCGACTCAAGGTTGGACGGACGTACGATTCAGTTCCATTGACGGCATAAGTCGTACTGGTTGTTCGTGGCAGTGGTGGTGGTTGTGGTGTGGTAGCATGTTTCGAAGATGCCGCGCGTGGCCGCTCCCGCTCACGCTCCTTCATGGGTGACGGACTCCGAGTCACGTAACGGCGGCTGCTAGATGGCTGTCGCACCTCGGTCTGGTATCCATCGACTGTTGGTATCTCCACATCGTCGGCATAGGCATGCTGTCCGTAACGGTGCTTTGAAGATCGTACTTCAGGGTCTGGAGTCAGCTCGGGGGTGGCATAAGCCTCCTCTGGACGAAGCTTCGAGCCTTCTCTGCGACTGCGAGGTTCTCGAGAGACGGTCGGGCCTTGCGACGTTGGCATCGTCTCGGAGCGCTTCACCTGTGGTATGGGCTGTTCGGTGTGATCCACTTGCACAGACTGGGAACGCTGTCTCTCGAAACTCGGTCGGATGTTCTCAGGCGCAGATTTGGCTGATGTGAGGGGAGGTGGGCGCTTTGCATCGCGCGTCTCGCTTCGCTTCGGTTCGCGCACCTCTTCGACATACTCCGGATCTCGCTCCTTCTCGCGCGACGACTTGCCAGCATCACGACCAGTCGTCTTTGGCCGGCCAGATTCTCTGCGCGATACAAGCGGTGGCCTACCTTCGCCGCGTCTGATAGTGCCCAGCTTATCCCTCGACGAAGAGAATCGGACTGGAGATGGACGGCGCTCTGGAGGAGAAGAGCGTCGCTCTGTGTCACGACCCAGGTATGCGTTTACTGACCCCATCTGGGAGTCCATCTTTCTGAACAGGTCTTGTGCCCTGGTGTCGGCATAAACACCGATCTCAGCCTCTTCCCTTTGCCTTGAAGATAGGTCAAAGTAGCTGTCCTTGGCCTCCCGCTCTCTCCTGTAGTCTTCATCGTCTCGCGCCCGTCTTGCCTTTCGCTCAGCCGAATCGTAGTCGCTATCATCCACGACATCAGGTGCAGCATACGAAGTCTTCCTCTCACGATCCTTGCGCACGTCTTTGTCCGTGCGCCGACTCTTCTCCTTCCGACTCGAGCGCTCAGCCTCTTTTGCATCCCGAGTCGAAACTTTTGCCTTTGGTCTGTCGTCCCGTGGTGAAGATCGCTTCGTTGAGCGGTCGTACTCGTCGTGCTTTCGTGAGGTCGCTTTTGGCACATCGAAGTAGTCTTCAGGTACGTAGCCCGGTCTTCGCTCTTCGTACTGAGGGGACACTCGAGTATACCGCTCTGGACCTCGCGCATAGAAGTCTCCACCTCGCGCCGAGTCGGTGGGCATCTTATAATTGGCCGTCCTCACTTCCACCCCGCCCCTCGAACCCCCTCCGAACACATCCTTCCTCAACTCCGCCAGCTTACATTGCGCATCGTACCGCGCACGTCGGTCCTCATCGCCGATAATCTCATAGGCTGCCTGGATCTTGTGGAAGCGATCAGATGCCTCCGGCTTCAGGCTCTCGTCCTGGACCTTGTCGGGGTGGCACTTGAGGACCAGCTTTCGGTATGTCGACTTGATGGCGCCGGATGTCGCATCCTTTGCGAGCCCGAGGGCGTGATAAGGATCAGGTGGCAACGCGTCCATGATGTTGGTGTGGTAAGCAAAGGCTAGTCAGTTGCCTTGCGGACCGGTGAAGGTGGCGATGAGAATAGATTAGAGTGTTGTAGGTTCTCAGGCACCCGTCCGGTCAGATGATACATGCAAGTAGTGAGAGTTGTAAGTCGCGAAAGGACGTATTATAAACCGCCACCTCTACCCCGGCGCCGAACAGTGGTAGTAGTCGGCGAGACTCGTCGACACTGCTGCGCCGCGATGATATGTCAATGTGTGGTATGGAGAGAGGTCGGAACGGAATGCTGGACTCCGTGGAAGAGTCTTTCAAAGGTGTTGAGCGCGCTGTTTCCAATTGGCGGAGCGGCGCAGTCCGGCCGAGACTTAGTGACTTGGCAGTGACGTGTGAGTGAGCGGACCAAATCGTGGAAGGCGCTGGAAGAAGCAAGCGTGTGAAGTGGCAGTGGCAATCGGTCGACTGTGGCTGCTGTGTCGCGCCAGAGAAGCGGGTGGTAGTTACGAGACTTTGCCGTGCCTGTTGAGAGCGGTGTCGGGTGTCGTAGGCGAAACGCTCGACTCCTCGGGCGTGCAGCGTTCCTAGAACGACAACGATTTGCGGTGAGCGGCGATGCTGACTCTCTTCGCTCTCTTTCCGAGCGGGCTGAGCAATAATACCTTGGTGCGGAATCCTCGCTATTGTCGCATTCCACCCCAAATAAAGCGGTCTGTACGTACGAAGTGAACGAAGATGCGAGGCGGGATCAAAGCATAGAAGGCTGCCTACACGCATTCAATAGAGGGGGCTACACAGCTGCCGCTTGGGACCGTGGCACATGGAAAACAGCAAGAGCGTGGGTATGAGACAGCCAGTGCCAAACAAGACTCGACTCCACCCCAGCCGGAATCACGATCCTACGTGCTTCGATTGGAAACAGAAAAATCGCTCGTTGTGCCAGCGCGAGGATTGGTGGTGACTTGCAGTAGACTGCATAAGTCTCTGGATACCAAGAACTCACACTTCTCATTGGCCCTAGGTCTCGAACTCGTGGTAAAGGCAGGGCTGCAACCCGCCCGCAAATACCGACCAGAAATACCAACAATACAATTCACTTTAACATGTTGGTGGAATCGCAACCAGAACAGAGTGCTCACAGCATCGCCAATGCATCGGAGGGCCGCAAAAGAGGTCGTAGCGCTTATGGCTGCAGTTGATCCAATCAGCGCAGCTCGAGCTCGTGCAGAATCACAGCTCAGGTCGCCGGCCGGTTGCACGAACATCTGCCAAAATAGGAGCTGATGCTGTGCTTTGGAAGCTCTTTGTACCTTCCTCGGGCGATCCGCAAGGATTTCAGCGCCTTTGGAACGGCGTACAAGGCTGTACCACACCATGAACCAGGCCCGCAAGGCAACGAGCGCTTAAAGACTTATAATGTCTGGCTGCTTCACCACGAACTTCTGGACATCTCTCGGAGTGGGGTCGCGATGTTTGTGATAGAAGACTAATGAACTCTCCAGGAAGCGAGCGAGTGCTCAGATGACACGTACGACAGACAAATCAGCTTGTCCATCTGATGCTATTGGTGGTGATAGCTGCGCATCGCTCTGCATGTGCCATCAATTCTCAACCTCCACCGCGGGACGGACCTCAAAAGGGTGGGCGAACCGAACGACGGCTTAAGAGTATCACCCGTCGTACTAAGTTCTGACTGTACACTCTCGAAACCAACCGTAAGTCAACCGCGGCCGCTCGCTCAGTTCCGCAAACCATGGAATCCTTCATCAGCTGGAGTTACACTCGAGCATGGGATTTTTTAAAAACAAAGACGATCAAAGATCTGACCAAAGCCGTCAGCCATCGGGTACCACTGCATGAACAGCCTGTCCACTCACGTGCTTTGCGCTTGACGAGCTTCAGCAAGGCCAATGGATACACTCTTGATGTCAGATGCAACCGACTGGTCACCCCACACGGATAGCGACAGTGACAGGACAGTTACAGCCGCACAGCGCCGAACGTTCGATTGCTGAGGTGCGCTCACGTCGATATCAATCGGACGCGACATACTGGAAGGAGTCGAACCTGCAGCCGTGGCGAGAGGGTGGTAGTACCATCCCACGCTCAGATAGGTGCAGTGGTCAACATGTGCTCATTGTTCTTAATCACATGTTCTTCTCTCACTCAAGGAAAAGCCTACCTACGACTTCTAGCCCCTCGAAGGACGACCTCTTCAACGTATTAAGTATGTCGAAGCATCAAACATTTGTGACGGCGATACGAACCATGTCGACATCAACGATCAGCTTCAGAAACAAGTCTTCCATACGCTTTCATCGTTTCCGAGTAACATTCTTTCCACAATCGCGAGCTCGTCTCATAATAGTACATCAACCACAACAGGTTTCTCAAATCTCCTACTCCGTCCATTGCCACTTCGATTCACCATAGCCGCATTCACAACCACCGTCTCCCGCCCTCTCTCCAACTCCGTCCCTCCTTTCTTTCCCGTCAAATCAAGCAAACTCATCTTCTTACTCCCTACCCCCGGATCCTCCCACATCTTCACCCTATCCACCCCACCATCATCATCCCAACGCAGCACCTGCGCCCCCTCCCTTCATGACAATGCCCGCAAATATGCATTGCCGGCCTCACGCGCCCCAGCGCTTTCAACAAAGCAGGACAGCCGCCGTCCGGAAAGTGCTGCGAAGTATCGCAGATTCCGGCGGGAGGTGTGTGAGTAATTAGCACATCTGTATCAGCTGGGATGGTATTCCAGAGAGTTTCGGCTTCGGGACTTGGGTACTGGAAGGCGGTGTACCGGCCTGATTGCGGGCGGAAGGGGGAGTGTGGCGAGGCGAACACGCGGAAGGAGAGGTCCTTGTCCGGGAGGGTGATGAGGGCGGAGGTGTGCTGGAGGTAGGTCACTCCTGGTATAGAGGACAAGAGTTCACGGGAGTTGTTGTGCTCTTCCGCTGCGGCATCGGGAGAGACGGAGCTTGGGTCTAGTGAGAGATCATGGTTTCCTGTACCAAACCACCGACACAACATAAGCACATGGCTTCTATTAGCGGAGCGAAGATTAATGTCCAAGCCTCACCAGCAACAACAATCTTGACCGCAAAATCGGTCTTCTCAATCCACTCGGCCACGCGCTTAAGTTCGTGGTATGCTCCTTCGTTCGTGAGATCGCCTGCGTGGACTAGCACGTCGCCAGCGGGTAAAGTGTAGCCTTCCCCTGGAGCTTTGTTGTGGGTGTCCGAGATGCAGACGAATCGTACTCTCTTGTAGTTGGAAGTCATGGTTAATGATGGCCAGCGAGAGATCACCTACGGCACATCTGTCGACACGATATCCGGTTGTTGGCAGTGGATCGTTGTAATGTTCGACACAACTGGTAAAACGGAAGGAGATATGTAATGTACAGAAAGATTGGAAACCCACTCATCGAAGACCGGTATACGAGATATGAGTCAACAAGGCGTCCTGCCAAAGCTGAAGTTCGTTCTGCAGGTGGATTCACACGCCACACCTATCAAGCTTTAGCTTTAGCTGTAGGTAATGTAAAAGATTCAGTCCATGGCATGTACTATGTTCTAGTCCACTCTACATCGTAAAGTGATTGAAATTTGCTTCTTAGGTATCGTACACCATCAACTACTCTCACGCAAGTGCCGCCTCCCCAATCCTCCAACTGACCAGGTCCTCCCTCACATCATCTTCATCCACCTCACCTTGACCCTTCCTCGGAACACGCTCACTCTTCGAATGCTTCTTCTGATGATGTCTCCCTATCATCCCTCGCCCACCCGCCTGCGCCATCTTGGGACCCTCCCCACCCCCACTGTCTTGTGGATTCGGCGTGGAGGTACCAGAACCAGGTCTGCTGCTCGTCGTGAAGGCACTAGCGCTTTTCCGCTGATCGGCCTTTGTCTCGGTGTTGTCTGGCCGCCCGTTCTTACCCCAGCCGTCTCCACCCGAGAAGATGTCTTCGATGCATTCGTCTGCTCGTAGCTCTCCGGGCTGAGACGCCCAGAAGGCCGCGAGCGTGCGGCGGTACATATCTTGCATTTCCCCGACCTCCTTGTTGCGGGAGCTGAGGTTGGGCAGAGAAGTATCTTGACCTTCGGCAGCAGCGTCTGGACTCGCAGTGTCCACCCCTCCACCACCGACCCCAATGCGAGTAGTGCTAGCCGTAGGCTCAGACGAATGAATGATACCCGCAATCCCGCCAAAGACCGGCGCAGTGCGAAGCGGCGGCGCATAGTAATCCTTCGTGCCCTCTAGATGCCTCATCTGTATACCAAGCTTCAACGTGCTGTTGATCTTGCTCTCCTGCATCAAGTACCTCCTCACCACTCCCTCATCGCCTTGTCCAGACGTCGCACCGCCTGGTGAAGTAGGGTGGTCACTAGCCTCCACGTACTCGGCCAGGTTCAGCTTCACATCGCCCAGTCTGATCCGCTCTCCTCGTCCGCCTGCGCCGTATTCTTGTAGGATCTCGAAGTGTACCTGGCATTCCTGCAACATGCCATCTTTGCCCACGGTAAGGCGGACGGGAATGCGCTTGTCGTAATCGTATGCCACCCGGTGATCGCGGATGGCACACTTTTCGGTACGTCCACGATGCTCCGCGGCGGTGGAAGAGGGCAGGTGCCATTTTATGAAGCTAGTCCCAGATACCAAGGGCACATTGTTGAGATCAATGACTCGGATGGTCAAGTCGAAGCGCACGCGGCGGGATTTGGAGACGAAGGCGGACGACATGCCTCCCGATGCGCGAGAGTCGTCGGCCGGTTTGGTGTCGGTGGATGAGGCATGGTGGAGCTTCGATTTGAGCGGACTGAGAAGGGATGGCATCTATCACGTTTGGAAGGATTGTGCGATTCATGCAGCGAAGGCAGGGGTGCCTTCGGAGGTGCCGCGGGATGCCGACGAAGGTGTCAGGCATGGTAGAATAATGGTTCTAGGCGTGGTGGAGTACCTCGCTATTACATTCTTGTTGGTATTACAGTGTTTCCTCTCTCTCTCTATACTCGGTACGGCGTTCGTAATTCACGCTACGCGATGGTGAACAATAACGCACTCCCAGCGACCGTCTTACAGCTCTCCTAGTGCCTCCTTACGTTCAGCCGACTGACCACGGCACACGATCCTCCCAACGATGCTGACAGGCTTGCCTTTAAAACTCTCCGACACAGAGAGACCGGCTGGTTCAACAACGCTCTTGTCACAGCTAGCAAGTCCCTAATTCGAACTCTACGCGCGTTGTAGACCATACACTCTGTCGCCACTCAACTGCCCAAGCCGATGTCGATACGCATACGCAGGCCAATCTATGCACGGGGAATACTCGGTCAGCAGTGCCTTCGCCATGAAAGGAACCGTCTAGTCAGAAGTAACGTACCGCACGGCAGGGCGGCCAGGTGGCCAAGAGATGCTTGGAGCTTTCGAACGTGGACAGGTTTTCACGTACGACGGCCATCCCTCGCGGAATGAGCGAGGTCTGAATGGCACCGGCTCCATCGGCCGAGTCATACTCCTTCTCATCTCCATCAGTGGTGTCGGCTTCGGACCTGGAGTCACGGCGGTTGATCGCAAAGTGGCCGCGACTGGTTGGGGATTGGCCGGACGTTCTACTTTCACTCGACGTCAGGATCTGATGACGATCAGCTGGCCTGTTGGTGCTGGGCAGAGACACCGATCGTTTGCTATGGTGGTGAGTCGCGTTTGGGTTGGCGACCATCTTGGCCTCCACCATGAGGAATCTCCTCTCCTCGGGAATGGCGAGGGAGGTGTCATGGGACTTCAAAGCTGGATCAACAGCGTACTCAAGAGTCGGGTGCAGTCGAACGTCAGTCTCCGTGGCGTAACGAGGTAGGCATCCTTCTCGACGTGCCTGCATCCACTGAGCCCATATGTGGCCGTTCCGCAACGGAGAGACCACTACAGCTTTGCGAATAACTGTGGATGTCGTGATATTATAGTACCAGTGCCTGCAGGTACCTCGCGCGGTCCAGATGGCGAACGGAGGGAGGCGAGTGATGATGTCTTCGAAAAGCTCGACTATACCGAACGTTATGTGTGTGGCGCTGATTGACAAGCCGGCGGCGGCTTGCCCCAAATGCTGCTCGTCTGTTGTTGAGGATGCTTCTGGCGTGTCCATGGCTGCTGTTATATCAATGGTTGCGACAGTGGAGAAATCATGCGGAGGTCATGTCGTGTTGGGATGTGAGGAAAGTGAGGTTATGTCACCGCGACTGTACGCGAAGTGGACGCAGGAGCAGGTACGATTGCTTTCCTGGTGGCTCCTGCCACTGGCCAAACTTGTGAACCCGCGTAGGCATCACCACCCAGATCGCTGAGGGCTTTCGTTGACATGAAGCGGACGCATTTTCACTTTCCCCACCCTATCTATCGTTGTCTTGCGAAGTTCTGACACTCTGTCGAAGATAGCGCCTTGAGATAACACAATTCATGCCATAGGATTGACCCTTGAGTGCGCGAGATAGTCAATGGCTCAGCAACGCTCTTGCCATCGTTGCGCCTCAGGATGCCGCTCTCAAGTAGCAATCCTCACAACGACCTCGACATATGCACCGAAGAGAAGCTTCGATCCCAGGAGCCCTTCCTGGACTAGCAACGCCCTCGCCACAGCGATCAAGTCTCTGACTTCAACCCCATCTGCGTTGTACACAATGCACTCTGTCGATGTCTCCTTATACTGCAGGAAAGTACGGATACGCATACCGACCGCACGGCAAGATGGCCGCGTCGTGTCGAGATGCTCAAGCAGTTCCAGCTTAGCAAGATGTTGATCCATGGACCCTAGGTACCAGCTTCTGCGAGAATTGACTAGCTCGACTTCTTGTTCTCCGGTGATATAGGGTCCCGCGGCGGTCCTGGAGATCGACGGGTGAAAATGAATGCTTGTGGACACGTCGTAGCGATGAGTGCCGGCGTTTCAACGTTCCTGCATCCTCTGCCAACGAGCCCACTTGCTGTCGATGACTGGCGACAGCATCATAGCTTTGCGGATGGCTTTGGAAGTGGTAATGAGGCTGTGCCACGTTTTGGAGACTCTTGGGGAAGCCGTGATATCTTTGGAAGGAAGCTGGCGGATGATGTTTTCGAGAAGTTCTATCGTCGCCAAAGCGGCATCCCGTGCTGGATGCATATCGCTCGATACGACTTCGATAGGGCACCGATCCTCAAATGACGCCGCTTCGAGCCTTCGAGGTCCATGATCGAGAGGCTGGGCGAGTTCGAGCGATAGTTTGGCAGCGCAGAAGTAAGTGCACGAAAATTGTTATTGTTACCAGTGAGACGCTAATTCCTGTGTGACCCATGTGACCTCATGGTGTATTGAACCTGTGCCTTCACATGTTGGAGCTGGCCCAGCCCAATGGTGAAAGCCTTCACTCTACCTAATATACCACACTAGGAGAACGCAATCCTTGCGACGAGATCAATCGTGGAGATGTCCGAACCTTCGACCCCTTCCTGGCTCAGCAACGCCCTTGCCACAGCTAACAGGTCACCGATCCGGACGCCCTCAACGCTGTATACCGTGCAGTCAACCCGTGGACTACGGTGCGCGTATGTCAGCCGCATGCCAATCTTTACGTAAGTGTCAGCAACGTCTTCGGGGCTTGATCCGGGGCTCATGCAAACGCACCGCACAGCAAGGAGGCCAAGTCGCAAAGCGCTGCTGGGAGCCTTCGAATTTTGAGATTTGCTCGGAGACTGTTGCCTTGTTTGGTCTGGATGCTCCATCCATACTCGCAAGGATGATGATGTTCTGTTCTCGAGACGCACTGCCCGATGAGCGCCAGAAAGGTGCCATCTTGACTTCTCCCCCTGCTTTATACCGCACGAGGCTGGGATCGCAATTCTTCTGAGTATACTGCCATTCGAACCATTTGCTCTTGATCACCACAGGAGACGGAACGATTGCCTGGCGGACGGCTTTGGAGGTCGTGATGAATTCATTGAAGGCCTTAGATATCAGTCTGGACGTTATAATGTCTGTTGGAGGTAGATGTATGATGATGTTCTCTAACAACTCAGTTGTTAGGAGACAAGCTGTTTGAGCTGGGCGCAAATCGATCGACATGAGTTGAGCGGTCTCGACAGACAACTGACTATGTGGTGGGGAGGCCATATTGCAGCTGATGTGGGAGAAGATGGAAGACTCGGAGCGACATCGCGTTCACAGGAGTAGGTGCCAGCAACATTGTTTGCTGTCACCGGAGGCGCTAGTTTCTGTGTAACTCAGTGTACCTCACTGGGCACCGAAAGTATGCCTTGACATGTCGAGCTCAGGGTAGGATGTCCATCTACCATTCGTATCTGTCTCTCCAAGCACGGGCATGATCAGATAAGTTAGGTGTGAGAAGGAGAAGGTGTTTGCCGAACGTCGTAATGGCTCTACCAGTGCTCGTGATGGTAGACTGGGACCGTCATCAGTGCAGCTACTGAGGCTATTCCATTCGATCGACACATCCTTCTTCCACCCTTTCTCACAACGCCACTACCACGCCAGCCTCCCGTCAACCTCGAACCTTGACTCGAACTTTCTCGTCTCCTCCGATACACCATACTGTCTCAGGAGTATGTTTGCCACGGCCACCAGATCCCCGATGCGAACTCCATCTACGTTGTACACCACACACTCGGTCTGGTCAAGGTGCCTTTCGCCCGAAGAATAGATACGCATGCCGATAGCACAGCAAGGTGGCCAGGTCGCCAAGCAATGCTCCGAGGCCTTCAACCTGGCTAGCTGAGTGGGCATGCTTTGGCTGATATAGGTGGTGCACATGTGGAAGCCGCGTTCTCCAGCATCGTTGGCTTTTGATGATCCAAGGACTCCTGGTAGAACAAAGCCCGCGGAGGCCATGTAACGGGGAACACTGGCTTCGCGGTTGGTCTGTATCCACTCGACCTATTTGTTCGTGGTGACGACGGGGCGGAGGACCACAGCTCTGCGGACGGCTTTCGAGCTAGTGATGAGAGCGTTCCACAACTTCGATGCTCGCCGAGCATTGACAATGGTCGGAGGAGGAAGGTGAACGATGATGTTTTCGAGAAGTTCGGGGATACTGAGGACAGCTGCAAATAAGAGGGCAAAAGGGTCAGCGATTGTCTTGGACAAGATAGAGGTTGGCCCATCAATTCAGTACCTGTTCTCGCTGGGTGCGTGTCGAGCGGTAAGAAGGCGAGGGCTTGTGGTAATCGATGCTCACGTGGCGGCGAGCCGGTGAGGTAATCCATGTCTGGTGTGAGGTAGTCCATGACTGGGTGGGCGAAGTTGTCAAGAACGTGACATATTTCGATGTTTTGTGAAACTCGACAAGTGAAGAATTTCGCCAAGGTGGGAGGCAATCGCTCCTACCAAATTCGGAACACTTTGGCATGTGATCGTTCCCATTCACGTGCTCGAACGAAGCTTCGATGCTTGAGGCCGGAGAAAGCTTGGAGCAAGCTCCGATCTAGACCTCACGTCTACCACGCAAAACTTCCATAGCTCCGTGAGGGGCGAAAGTTGCGAGTGGAGCGACGTCCGACTGCATCTTGCACTTCACGTCAATGTATACAGCCTACTACTCACCATATAACACTTGTCTAAGCTCCAGACAGAACATGTAGGATTGTGCAACATCTAACACTTTCCTTCCCATTTCCCTCCACTCCTCCATTGTCCTTCGATCCACCGGAAAGACAGCAAACCATGCCTCCCTCCGAAGAACCCATCCTCTTCCTCTGGTCCATGTCCCCCTGGGCCGGCAAAATAGTAGCCTACCTCGCCCTCCGCCGCATCCCTCACTCCCGCTGCGAACAGCCCATCACCCAGCCCCGCCCGGACCTCGCCGCCCTCGGTGTCAACTACCGCCGCATCCCCGTCCTCAGCATCGGCCGCGACATCTACTGCGACACGTTACTTATCATGGAGACCCTTGAGCGTTTGTACCCGCCATCGGACAAGCACCCGCAGATTTCCTCTCGAAATCCGACGGAGTACGCGCTGGAGACGCTGTTCGAGAAATGGACGGACGTGGTGGTGTTCAAGCCGGCGGCAGCAGCAATTCCGACGGATATGGATCTGATGAAGGATCCGGGGTTCCAGAAGGATCGGGAGGAGTTGTGGGGGCGGCCGTGGACGAAGGAGGCGCAGGAGGAGTTGCGGCCGGCTGGGTTGGCGAATTTGAGGGCGGATTTTGATTTCTTGGAGAAGTGTCTTGAGGATGGTAGGAAGTGGTTGCTTGGGGACGAGGGACCGATGTTGGTCGATGTGCATAGCTGCTGGATCCTTGATTGGCTCTTCCAACTCCCCAACGCATACGACGAGCGCTTCTTCAACAAGACCTCCTACCCCAAGACCTTCGCCTGGCGCGAACGATACAGCGCCGCAGTCGCCTCAGCCAAAGAATCCGCTCCAACTCCACCTGAACTGGAAGGCAAGGATGCAATTTCTCGAATCCTCTCCTCCTCTCTCACAGCCGACGTGAAGGTTGAAGCCGATCCTCTCGACCTGGAGCAAGACCAGGAAGTCGAGATGTATCCGGTCGACACCGGCTACGATCGCAAGGATTCTGGTAAGCTGGTCGGGCTCAATGCGCACGAGGCGGTCGTCAGTACACAGAGTAAGGAGGGTGGGAAGGAGATGCGGATCCACTACCCGAGGTGGAACTTCGAGATCGCGGCTGTGAAGAAGTCGTAGCAGTGGTCGTATGAATTGCAAGCAGTGATGGATTCAGTTTGTGGGCTTTGTTTGCATGTGGTTAGGGTGTGATCCGCAGTCCGTCTCGCCGTTCCGCCGCTGCTTGATCGCTCTGGCGAGCTTATCGTGGTTTAGTGAAGCCGCGGCAGTCGACACTGGCCTCCAACTCTCGCTGTCAACCCAATGCCGCACTTTCAACGACCCTGCAATGCCATACCTGGCTGTCAGCCATCTCAAATCCTGTTATAAGCTGTACAGTTCTTCCTTCAGCCAGAAGGATCCGTGCCCTCCTCCGGCGGGTAGTTCGCCTCCCCATCCCACAGCAGCATCTCCTCATACGTGATGCCTCTCACTTGCTGCTCCGTGATCTCCTCCCCACTGCGGTTTCGCGTCACCATCTCAAACGGCTCCGGCGTAAACGAAACCTCGCTATAGCTCTTGAAAAGCCGCCTCCAGTAGCACGACTCGGCAGCTGGCGAAGTATACCTTGATCGAAAGGTTGCGGCTGCATTGTCCGCGATCCGCTGCGCAGCATTCGGGTTCGCAAGATACTTTTTGATCTGGTCTTCGAGGTCTGAGAACTCGCGGTTGACCTTGATGTAGTTCTGATCCGGCCCGCTCGATTTCAGAAGATGGTAGAACTCCGCCGTCCAGTCAAGCTTATGCGCGATAAGCACGGAATCGCAGTTCAGCAGAAACTTCAACCGCCCAGACCAGCTGCGGCCTTCAGTATGTACAGTGAACATGTACCGGCACATATCGTCCATCGTCATGGTATTGTTCGGGAAGTCCCAGTTCACCTCCTCAATATCCGACCATTCTTTTCCATTTGACACATCCAGCAGATGCCCGCGAACGTACTCGTTCGTCCACTTCGCGCCTCGCCAGACTGCTTTCGGAATTTTGTCCATGATGTACGCATCATGCACGCTTGAGCGGCGCTGCTGCTCGATGAAAGAGGAGGCGCGGGGCGGTGCGGCGTAGAAGTTGAAGTCGGGGATGATCCACTGGCGGTCTTGAGAGTGGACTGAGAGTTGACGGGTGAAGGTCCAGACGCTGTGGGTGTCGTTGCCGCCCGGGATGAGAGACATGTCGTCCACGCAGACGGAGAACTCTATGTTCGGCACAACTTCGCCTGCGGCTGCTGCGCCGAGGAGCGCGCGGTTGAGCTGTGCGAGGACGTAGAGGGCGCGGCGTTTATAGCCGTGCTGCTGCCATGTGTTTTTGGTGCGGATGATGCGGAGTTGGTTATCATGGATGAGAGCTTGAAAGGCTCCGTCTCCGCGCCAGTCGATCCCGATGTCTTCTCGAGAAATTGTGTGTTTGCGCTCCTTCCATACTGAGGCTGCACGGTCGATTTCGTAGTAGAGGTCTGGGAAAGCTGTATCGCACCGTGCGGAAGTCAAGCCGATGTTCTGGTGGTCGCGGGCGCTGTTGTACGACCAGGCATCTGGTGTGAAAGTCTCTGCTTCTTTGACTGGCGCGGCGGGCGCAGGGTTTTCGGGAGCTGGTCGAGTGTGTGTGAAGCTGGGCGCTTTGGGGATTCGAGTCTCGGAGATGATGAGGTAGAACTGGAAGAGCACAACGACGAACAAGAAGGCGCACGCCCCTTTCCAGATGTTGAGCTGCATCGTGCGTTCGAGGGAAATACGACGCTATCGTATGAAATATATACAGTAGAAAAGTAGTTGATTGTAGAGGATCAGCAAATTGTTGGAGGGAAATTCAGGAGAGTGACGACGCCTGCGGGACGAATTTAGCGTGCTTGCCTTGCTGCAGGGTCGAGGCAGAATAGGTTATAGAGCGAACATCAAATATCTCAACGTAAGATTCAGAATTTCGTACGCCTGATGAGATAGTGTCGACCCACAGCTACGAACTCTAAGGTACTTACCCTAAGGTAATCTCGGTCATCGCTTACAAAATGCGTACGATCTCAGGTGATTTTCACATGACATTCGGCAGCAGCCGACGCTAGCTTGAGTGAGTCAAGGTCAATCAAAACTTTCACCACCAACTTCCTTCCCGTTCCTTACGAATAAGAGAGGGAAAGTACTTTATTACCAGGTGTCGCACTTCCGAACTGCCAGCGGCCTTTGGCAACGACACCTGCCATAACTTCATCGGTAGACTGAGCTGTTTCAAACTTTCGGCGAGTCTACCAGTGCATAGCCGACCTCGACTTCACCCATGTCGAGCTCGCAGAGTGATGGAGTTTAGAGTACACCGTACGTGAGAAGTCCACGAAAAATGCGGTGGCTTGAAGAAAGGCACCATCGTATCTACTCGCGGTGTTGCTGCACTAAGAGCAGACATATATACAAAGACGTACAGATATTGTGCCTTCACTGTAGTCGTCTTTCACATGCTCCGCCAGAGCTCGAAGGTCCGAGCTTTAAAATGAGTCAGCGTCTCTCATATATCGTCCTTGAAACACGAACCTGCGCCCTTCCTTTCCTCTTCTCCTCACGTACGGAACATCAAAAGTCGAGCTCTCCAACCGGGCTCGTACGCCATCCTGCCAGCGGCATTTGCCGACGAGCCTGGAATAACTTCATCGGTAGACTGAGCCTGCAAGTCGCTACACGGACCTGTCTACCACGATGCACAGGCGACCTCGACTTCCTCATGTCGAGCTCGCACAAGATGGAGTTTAGAGTACACCGTACCTAGTCGTAACAGGATCACATTGCGGTAGCCAAAAGAAAGGCCCATCGTTTCTACGCGCGGTGGCTGCTGGACTCGCGGCGGACATACATACCTTACATCACATATATCTCTTCATCTCGAAGGAAGCTACAAGCTACAAGGCGCTTGCGCCCCAGTCGTTGCTTTCTTGAGCCCTGTATTAGGTTGAGAAGCCGCCTTTCACATGTGATGTCTCATGAAATTGTTCTTCCCTGGACTTACAGTGTGAATCTTCAGTGAAGTGTCGCTCCTTGTTCCGAATGCAAACTCTCCACCGCTCCTGAACGCGTTTCGGTCCGAGCGCAAGGATGACTCAGAAGCGATATACTTCGATCGAACTTGCCTGCTCGTTTCTACTCCTTTTGCCAGTACCCTTTGATGTAAGAAACGGGATTGTATGCCAATGTGCCAGCGGCGTTCGCCAACTGGCAACAATCCTGGCCCAACTCCATCCCACATCAGCTCTTCCTGATGCCGCCATGACCTACAACGTCCAGATGGCGAGCACTGCGACCCTCGACTTCACTTCCATGTCGCGTTCGCGAAACGATGGAGTTCAGAGCAACCCGTACAGAGTCGCTACTACCAAGTGCGGAGCCGGAGGTAAGGCGCCGTCGAATCGCTCCCGATGGGTGCTGGACTGATCGTAGACATACTTTACCTTCGTTATCGATCTGACCCACGAAATCACACGTGTTCGTCCCAGCCTCAGCCATCTCCTCTTTTTGCATTCTCTGCTCACTGCCACGGCATGTCTTCTCTTTGCGCAGCTTCAATACCCCTGCTTAAATATCTTCTTCACACTCCACCCCATCGAAGCCCATCCCGCTAGTAACGCCGAGACCCCAAACAACGCACTCTGTCCCAGGTTCACCGCCGCCCACCGATCAACGAGGTGGTGCGTCGTCTGCTTTGTTGCCATCTCTGTCTCGGCGTTTGCATCAGTGTAGAGCGTTTCGCTGTACTCCGTTGCTTTCTGCTCCAGTTTCTCCATGATAGACCTTCTTTCGTCTGCGTACCAAGTGCCCCCGAGCATCACGCCAACGAGTGCGGCAGCGTATAGACGGAAGGTTGTAGGTGGCGAGTTCGCCGGTTCTTGTTGTGTCAGCTCGATCGGCGGGTGTCAAGGGTGGGATATGCACACCACAGAGTGCCAGATACAGGAATATGGTTGCACTAAAGGCGCCAATATTGGCTGTTAAAACCCTGTCGTTGTGGACCATTCTCTTCCATTGTCTGGCTAGTAGCGGTGCCGGAGCTTCGAGGAGGGCGGGCGTTGCGGAGTAGGAATGGGTGAAGGTTCGGCCTATGTCTCAAGGGTTGGTTTCGTTGACTGTTTTGTTCCTCGAGGTATTGGCGGAAAAGAACCACTCATACCGCAGAGGAAAGCAATGCCGGATATGCTCAAGACCTGGAGTCCACGGGTAGGCGGCGAGTAGAGCTTGAAGACGCCTACCCAGGCCGTGCCAGGCGCCCACGTGAATTAGGGCATAGTCAGCGTGAGATAAGGAGTATGGTTCGAGGCTGTAGACAGTTCAGAGACGCAACGTTGTGCAAGCCGCGCTCAAGCTACCGTTGCAGAAGCCCGGACGCCCGCAGGTCAGAGATCGCGAGAGGTAGGTGTTCCGACTGAGTAGAACTAGGGGTCTATATCATCGACGCTCATATCTGGTCGTCTACTGGGGCACTCAGGGGTCGTGCAGCCGAACAGTGCGCCATTGTTTCTGATCATCCAACGTTACACCTTCAAAGGCATCGTTGTTGATAGTCATGCATCAATATCCCCGACGTGAATGTGGGTGCTGCTCACATACCTTGGTCATTGATGACAAGACTTCTTTCTGGTGTCGGTGAATGAGCAGAGATGTGAGTGCCCGGATTGTTGACCCTGTTCCTCCTTCCACTCCATCTTGTCTTGCTGGCCCGCGTACGTCACCGTTCGTACATCACTCGCGTTGGACTGGATTTTTTGTCTGCATCAGTTGTTGACGTATAGATACTGTGTCTGCTTCTCTCGACATGTATAGAGCGGTCTTCTTCCTTTCAGATCAGCCCTAGTTATCCGCCACACCCAAGATGACCTCCTCCACCCTTACATCGGCTCAGTCCGCCGCCCTCGTCGACATCCTCACCCACCACGAAACATACTCCGAAATCGAAGACTTCAAAGCCCCCGGCGCCATCAAACACTACGGCCCTCCTTTCCAAGACTCCACCTCCGCCTCCGCGACCCCCGTCCTCCAAACCCTCCTTTCGAAATTCATCCTCACTTTACCAGGCCTCCGGGACGTCTCTCAGGACTTCTGGAAAGTCCGAGTTTCAGACCTGATCGAAGAGCTCAGCCAGGCCGAACTCAGTGAGAGCTACGACAAAGGCGTGTTGGGGATTAGAAAGACGCTTGCCACAGCCATCAGTGCTCTGATCGAGTATCCTGCGCGAGGATGTCTGTTTGGGCTGCCGAAGCGGGAGGAGGGGCTGCGGAAGGCGGAGAAGGATACGTATGATATCAGCAAGCCGGATGATGTGTTGAAGTCGTGGCAAGACTGTTTGCAGGCGCTGGTGTATGGGGATTTGGTGGATGAGCTGTTTGAGAGGGCGGCGGAGACGGATGATTTGAAGAAGCATCCGGCGCTGGTGCAAGGGATGCATGAGTTTGTTGTTGTGAAGTAGGTACGCATCGGTTGCGACTGGAGGTATTGAGGATGTGGTTGGTGGGCTGACTTGGGGGATCGCAGTATTGCTTCGCTGATGCACTATACCCTCGTGCTGTCACCGGAAGGACCAACACTCCTACGGATGGTGGAGAACGTACACCGGTTGATCCCCTATTCTGTTGTACGGCAGACACTCAAGATTGGCAATGTGGCGACCATGATCAGCGCAATGATGAAGGTCATACTGGCCAAAGTCAGTGTGGCGAGCGTTACAAACTGGATCGGGCTCAGCTCAGGAGCACACGAAGGCATGAACCTACTGCAGCAGTAGGTCTCAATTTTCTTTCAGGCATATCTCAGGATTCTAATGATCAACCGCAGAATCATGTCGCAAGTCCTCTCATGGGACAAGCGCGACCTCAACTCCCGCGCCACCAAGATCGAGAAGTCCTCCACCGCACCACCTAAACCCGTCACCGCCGCGCTCAAAGACTGGATTGCCAACCGAAGCCGCGCCGAACACGAAGAAGCTCGTCGGCAGAGCAAAGACCAGAACATGTCCATCGTCGCCGTCATTCTCTCCTTATCTTCTGGACCTTCCGTGGACGACCTCACAGCAGATCAACACGCCGCCGCATTGGAGTACCTCAGGATTCGGCTCTCGGTCCGCGACCGCGACGAGATCGTCCGTGTACTCTGCCATCGCAATCCAGACCACCTAACCGCGTTGATCCAGGATGGAGTTTCCGCGTACACGCCTATGATTCGGCAGGTTCACGAAGCGGTCAATCTCGCCGACACTGTCTGGGATTTCGAGCGGTTCACGACAGATATGCTGAAAATGAGCAAACCATCCGGACCAAAAGGCCAGGAGAAGCCGCCTGCTGTGGAAGACTATGTCGACTTGCTACACAGACACCAAAGCAGTAGTCACAAGTTCCTACACCAAGTAGCCAAGAATGGGAAAGAAGTGACGAGTTGGTGGCGAGACTGGGTGAATATGGTTATTAAGCAGTTCTGCCGGCAAGGCACCAGCGCACCTAAGACCGACGCCGTTGCCGACTCCAAGGCCACTGGGACCAACGTACAAGCATCGGTCCTCAAGCATTTCGCCGGCCTGCCAGAGAAAGACCAAAAAGCCATAACAAACGAACTCACCACCTACCAAACCTACCTCGACGACCTGCACTGGGCCTCCGCCACCCGCATCACTGCCGTCATCAACCGCACCCGCTCTACTCCTTTCGGACCCGGCGCTTTTCTCGCCCGGTGGCAGAGTCTTCTCGATGCTACTACGATCACTCCTGCGACGGCGAAGGGACCTGTGAGGCTGGGAGCGAATAAGGGTGTGAGGGAGGAGGGGCGCCAGGATATCGAGGGGAACGAGGATGTGACGGAGGATGAAGTGGAGAAGACGATCGAGGGGAGTACGCTGGAAGTGCCGAGTGTTGAGCAGACGGTGAAGTTGATGGGCGGGAGGTTCCGGGAGATGCTTGCTGGGGGATGAGAGTACGATAGACGTTTTGTTGGTGTTGGATTGTTTAGTGGTGTTGATGGTGTACCTACCTAGACTTGAGATGTTTTCCGAAGGCTTGTGAATATACTTGCTGCTTGTATTCCGTTCTCTCAGGGTGTGCTCACGGTTGAGGATCATTGAGGCTCTCGACGCGCCAGTTCCAACTTGAATGCTTATCCGCTTTAGATTGGTGGACGTCGAGATCGTCGCTTCAGTCGTGGGTATAGCTGCATTGAGCAGATGCACGTTCGTGTTGAACAGAAGAGGGTGCGGGTGTGCTTGCTCTTCACACGAGGCCTGGATCTGAGCAGCTAAATGTTCATGCTGGACGGAAGAGGCTACGAATGTGCTTGCTCCTTCTCACTTCTCTTCCCTTGTTGGCTTTTACTTCGCTTCTGTGGAGTACTCAGCGCGCGCTGTCAGCCCCTCGCAGACGACCGGCAGATCGGACTCCGGTGCAGGTACAATGTGAGCTTGTGTTGCTGCAGGGTGTCGGCGACCTGTAGGTTCTGACTGAAGGGTATGCTACCCGATTGCGAGATCAAGATCGTCGACAGAGACATCGTCCGATCTGCTTGCTGGGTTCCTCGGGAGTACGAGCATTGATCTACTCGTTCGAGACGCGCCGATCTTGTTAGAGCGACTGCAGTCTCGTGCTATAGTAGCTAGTAATAGTTTCGGCTCAAAGGGTCAAGGTTTCAGGCGAGGATGGGTAGAGGAAAGGAGCAATACAGTCCCCATGATGTTGGGTACGTTGCAATAAGGACGAAAGAACACAACGAACGGACTTCCAGCGCGCTCACCTATTGACCCCGTGGACTCCACCTTGGGTCTCGTACAACTCCATTCATTGGTTCGGTCTCTCCTTCCGCCCAGCCCTCCTTCGTGCAGCGCACTGGCGCTCACAAGGCTGCAACAGGCTGGACGCTATTCGTCCTGGTAGGACGGCAACTAGTGGGTGTCTGCAGACGCGCATGAGAATCGTCAAGTGTTACACAGGCTAATCGCCGCATCTGGGTACTCCTTGTGGCGTGCTGTCAGCATTAGGCGATGGGCCGGGTAAAGTCGTGAGTACTCCTTCGAGCTTGTATGGCCATGTAACCGTGGAAAGGGCTCTCTTTTCAACTTGAGTGTTTCCTATGCGATCATTCAGCCACGACACAGTGCTGGCTACTGAGGTAGGCCTTCTGGCAAGGCGCCCGTAGAGAGTGCCATCATAATCAGGGTGGTTGTGAGCAGCTTTGGATGGGGCATGCTCTCGCCATCCAGATTAAGATACTGAGACGAGCCTATGCACGTTCGTGCAGCAAGAAGCCTTGTGGAAGGTACAGGTGCCCAGGAGGTGCCTCATATACATGTAGTTCTGAATACTGCTGGGGTATCTCCCTCTGGAGGATGGTCTTGGTGAACGAATGGTATCCATGCGTTGAATTCAAGGCGCCAGCGTTCAGCGTTCCGCGCTATTTTGAGGGCCACACAATGTCTTCCTGAAACATACATGTACTCATGTCGTTGTGATGCCTGACGAGGTCGGGGTTGCAAAAACAAGCGCGTTCGCCCGTGCTGGCGTTGACTCTATCCGCAGCCTCCCAATCAGAAGCATTCTTTAAAGCATGACGCTAGTGGGTTTCACAGCGGTTCTCCCGGCTCGGACCCTAGATTTTGTTCCCCAAGCGATGTCTCAGTTCCCTCGACCAATCTAGCACGTGGAGCTGAACGATCGAGCAAGCAGGTCTACCCAGGACGACATGCGCAGTCTCGATGATGCGAGGAATGCGTGGGACGAAGTGCGACAGTACCAGACGCTCAAGGAGCTGAGGGAGGCAGTACGGCTGGATGGCACCTCTTCAATCGCCACGACTGGCGGACGCTCAGCATGCTGGAAGGTCTTCTTGCTCTTCGAAAGCTTGGATACGTCGACGTGGATACGAACATTATCGTCTGCTCGATCAGCCTATAACTCGCTCAAGTCGCACTTCCTCCGCCATATCGAGAACCCAGACGAGCTAACCTCAGGCTATGACCCGCTGAGCGGAGAGACAGAGGTAAGATCCCGCCGATCGGTCGTCACAGCCCTGTTCTGACGATAGCTAAGCCATGCGAAGTCTTCACCATGGGTACAGCTCCGCAAGGACGAGGAGCTCCGTGGCGAGATTCTGCAGGATGTCGTCCGCTGCATGCCGGAGAACCTGTACTTCCGGCAGCCGGACACTCAGCGAGCACTCACCGACATCTTGTTCGTGTTTTGTAAGCTCAACCCTGATGTCAGCTACCGGCAGGGCATGCACGAGCTCCTCGCACCTATACTATGGGCTGTCGAACGGGATGCTATCGACCTAGGTCAAAGTAGCAAGGCTATGGGTGAAGACGCTGTGATCAAGTCTATGTTCGACTCCGAGCACATTGAGCACGACGCCTTCGCACTCTTTGGCCAAGTAATGCAAAGTGCGAAAGTGTTCTACGAGCAGACAACCTCCAACGGCAACGAAAACCCTATGGTTGCTCGTAGTCGCCGCATCTTTGGCGAGCTGCTATCACTTGTCGACGAGAGGCTTGCAAAGCACCTTGAACGCATTGACATTGTGCCGCAGGTCTTTTTGATCAGATGGATTCGGCTCCTCTTCGGACGCGAGTTCAGCTTTGACGATGTGCTCACTATGTGGGACGTAATCTTTGCTGAAGATCCGTCTCTCGAAGTCGTTGATTACATTTGCGTTGCTATGCTACTAAGAATACGTTGGGATCTTATCGAAGCAGACTACAATGTAGCCCTGACTTTGCTGCTACGCTACCCGGAACCAGGCGCCCAACTTCCAGCACAGACGCTGGCCTTGGACGGTTTATTTCTACGGGAACACATGGACTACCATAGCGGAAGCTACTTGGTCTCGAAATACAGTGGACGGCCATTGCAGCAGGCTGGCCGGCCTGTGACCCCTCCTGCGTTACAACGTAACATTACGACTATGGCAGTCACTACTGCGGCAAAGGCATCGGCGATCTCTCCTTCTCGGTCTCCTAGACCAACTCAAAATCTCGAGAACGTACTTCAGTCTACAGCGCGGAACATCTATGCTCGTGGCGAGAAGCTCGGGATCAACAAGGTTGTCCGCAGTGCGGTGGATGAGGTGCAAAGAAAGGCCCAGGAAATACGCGATACTCAAACACCGACTCCTTCCCCACCATGGCGGCCGCGAGATTCGTCGCGGACTTCACTTGGTATTGGACATCTTCTCGGTCGCGTTCAGGCACTCGAGGACCGTAGCAAACAGCTCGCCAAGCTCCTTGAGGGCGCTGTCAGCGAGCTGTGGGAGTATCAAAGGATGACATCCGAAAGTTCTAGATCAGATGAACAAGCACAAACGACAAATCTAGATCAGCTGAGCGTTGCCATCGCGAAAGTGCAGTTCATTCAAGTCTACCTCGACGACCCTGGCATGCCTTTGCCACGGGAGTCGGTGCGAGTTCACGGCACAGCTCTTTCTGCGGACCCGGGTGCCCCACGAGGCATTGATACTGTGAACGTACCCGAATCAACTGACGCCGGCAATGTGGTGGCTGCTCCTGCCGCCGCTAATGACGATTCGAAGTCACACGCAGTCCGACGACCAAAGACATCAAGCATACAGGAACTTACTGATCCAGAAGTGTTCGCAGACCTCCCGGATGCCGCGCCGTCGAAGGAAGTTCCAGATGTCATCACGGTACCCGCTGAAGGCGAAGTCCTGGCGGAGAACAACACGAGTGAGCCACCAAACGCTGCACAGGCCCATCCAACATCGCCCAGTGCCGCAAGGCCCCGTCTTGAGCAGAGCTCTCTCTCCTGGATGCTTGAGAAGCAAGATGGCTCATCACGCCAGACTTTCGCATCGGCATCTGCTTTCCTCCCGGAGAACGCAACTGCTAGAGGCTCACTATTCGGCCATAGTAGAGGAGACGGCACCGCAGCTGTAAAGAACAGCAGACCAGGTAGTAGTGAGAATAAGCAGAAAGTCAGGCAATCAAGCGACGCAACGGCCGAACAAGAAGATAATGTGTTCGATATGGGTAGTCTTCGGCACAGCAAAGGCAGGAAGGCTTGATAGAACACCGTTCGGAGGAACTCCTGATACGGCCATTGCCGCCGGCAGTTCCAGCCTTTAAAAGTTGCCCCGAGAAAACGGTCCACGTTGTTTGCTTTAGCTGCATCCACTCCGTAACGGCTATGGTGAAATGTCCGATCAGAGCGTTCAGTGAACTGTCATTGCTCGTCGAGCAGACGGAGTGATTGGCGGTCCTCTGCAGTAGTTTGCTCGATAGTTGCAATGAACGGATCCGGGAAACGCAGTAGCGTGTCACGGAAGGCTAAACTGAATAATTGAAAGGGATAGTGAGGCGCCGCTGTCTACATAGAGGCATCGATCAACCAGGAAGACCTGTGGAGTTGTCACCTATGGCAGTCCATACCCCGTGCAACATACAAAATCCTCCGATGTTTGGAATTGGGTTCTGCCCTCCCACTCTCAGTTTCGATGGCAAGACCCGAATGCGGCAGTTGTGAGAAGAGCTTGCACCCACGCAACTTTATCGTAAGGTAACTTCATACTAGATCAGCATTTGCGGTTTTTGTCTGACATGAGGTTACTATTCGCGACAAAGGGATCGACTCATCGTGTGCTTGTGGCGGACATCTATTTTATCGTGCATAATTGAGCCTCCACTTTCACCACTGCAAGGGTCTTGCTGTGGACCAAACCGCGGGGATACATCTAGACTGACATCAGACGCGCATCTAGTGGTCGGGACTGCCGATCTATGCACGAGTATCGATGTCCTGGAAACTGGGATCCTTGTGCGCAGCCAGTTGCTGAGGTAGCGTCTTCTGCTTCTTGACAGTCGCCACTTCACTTCATGAAGACTTAAGGCCAATCTTCTGCGACCTCTTATCTTACAACGTGTTACTGGACGGTTTACTACAACAAGCTGCATGCGCTGGTCCAATGGCTCCACCCAGTGAGAAACCCACGCAGGAAGAGAACCAGCCTCAACCATCATCATCGACTGCACCGTCTGGTCGGAATCCACCACTGGTTATCGTCTCCGAACAGGGTCGTCACAGCGATGAGTCCCGCCGGATAGTACGAGCGCAAGCAGCGCGAGCCAGTGCTGCACAAAGCAGAGTTACAAGGGCCCGCAATCGGGAGGAGCGCGAAGGCGGGCTCAAAGATGGCTCACAGACACCGGGAAGCGCAGGTATACCGCCTGCTCCTGAAGTCCTCCCGCAAGAGACTTCATACGACCCAGCAAACCAATTGACTCAACATCCACTTATCCAATGGCTTGTGGGTCTAATGGACCTAACGCCAACCGGCTTACTCAACAGCATACACACCTTGACAATTGCAGGCCCAGCAGCAGTAGGCGCGGTAACATCGACCGTTGCCAGCGGCGTTGGTGGTTTATTGGGTGGTCTCACCAGTCTTGCTGGTCTCCAGACCGAGCCGGCACGGCCACAACTCCCGCAGGCAGTGCCTCGCGGTTTCACCACACTGCAACAACGGGTACAAATATCCGATACTGTGGTTATCTTGGTCAGCAGGACATCATGTTTCGACTTTGGCAGTCCGGGCGTTGAAGAGCGACTGCATCAATTACTGTTTGATATCATCATCAGTCATGCGAAAGCTCTACTTACGCCAATATTGATTCCCGGCCATGCTATCCAGGGTCACCTCCGGATAGCATGCACGTGCTTGACCATATTTCAAGGTCAACGAGCAAATGGCTCGGCCTTTGCACACGACGCCAAGTACCAGACTGGGCTTGAGGCTGCTTGGTCGGAAGCTACACTGATGGATGTCAATGCACTAGCGGAGCCGAAGTCTGCGGAGGCATCGCTGTGGGCGGTATTCATCATAAGTGTCACGACTGGCGCAACTGCTGGTTTCTTCCACCAGCTATTGCAAGGCCTGTTTCAGGATCTGCAGCTACGCTCCTGGTACCAGGTACGGAACATCTTGCTGGACTTCATCTATCCAGTGAGCTTTCTGGACGAGCCGTGCAAGTCGTACTTCGACAATTTGCAGACACTACGAGTTGGAGTAACTTGATCTTTTCTCCTGCGCTGTCACTGCAAAATATGGCAAGCGAGCTTGTACGCGCATCCGGGACGTACACGGCACCAGCACTTTTCCAGCTACTGTCCAGCTCGACACATGCGAATGCTGTAGGACAAAGGACGAGAAACACGCGGCGGAGAGACGCCTCGAGGTCAAGCTGGGGAGCACATAGCGCCCTAGCGAACGCAACAAGCATGGATGCGGCGTAGAAGATTGATCAGTGAAACGATCGTTGATGCATGTGTACCGGCGCCGTATGAGCTCGGATGCCGGGATCCGATGTGGAAAATTGCATCTAAATCTAGCTATATGTTGTACCAGTTTAGAGTCATGCAACGCTCACGCCTTTCTCTTGGCTGCCTCTTTCGCTTTCTTCTCACGTTTGCTCAACTCGGCTTCAATGCCAATACCACCGAACACAAGGCCTACACCGAGCCACTGCATGCCAGTCAGGCTGTGCCCGAACCACACGACCGATATGATCATGGTCAGCATCTTCCTCGTCACCGTGACAGTGACCAGCAGAAGGCTGCCGAATATCGAGAGGGTCATGACTAACGGGAGGTTAGCAAAAGTCTCGCAAATTCTAGTGGTGGAGAATCTTACAGATGAAGACCTGCCCCAGGGCACCACACGCCGCAAATCCGAGGATATCCCACCCGACTGCCGGATGTCGTTGGATGAACGAAAGTGCGTCCTGGAGCTCCCCAGCACCTTTGGGATCTACACCAAGATAAGAGCCATATCCGGATTGAACGATGAACGGCGAAAGCAGCAGGAAGGATGAGGTCAGAAAAGTCGACATGATGTTCAAAGCACACATCATCTGTTGTCCAGTGTATGGCCGGAAGCGCGCGTAAATATCGTCCTGAGTGGAGTTGGTGAGACCGTCGAAAAGCAAGTTAATGCCAAGCAGCATCAGACCGTAGAGACTGTTGCTTTCTCCGCCCTTCTTCTTCTTCGATCCGCCGGACTGGTGTAAAGTGAAGATGGCCACCCCAAGCGTGACAAGAGCCACGACGGCGTACTTGTAGAAGGGATACTTCTTGCGGTACAGGGTTACGTGCAAGAACATCACTGGTAGGAGCTTGCACGACTTGGCCAGGATGAAAGTGATGTAGTCCACGTGCTGGAGGCTGGCATACCCGAACGGCGAAGACATTGCCGATGTCACAGCAACCAAGCTGAGCGGCCAGAGGATGCCTTTGGAAGGCAATATGGGTAGATCGTTTGCCGATTTGCGTGTAAGTAGGATGTAGACATAGCCTAGTAGGGCAGCGAATGTTGATTGGACTGTGTTCATGACGACCGGATACTTGAACACTTCCCGCTTTGCGTCGGTGCCATAGTTGGTAGTCGTTATTCGCTCTTGGAGAACACCCCAGGTCAGGCTGTCTATGGCATTAGTGAGAATTTCGAGCTTCAGTACTTGGACGATCTTACAATGAGGCGTATATCCCGCCTACACATATCAGAAGATTGAGAGTTGTGGCAGTGGACGACGTGTCTCCAGTCTTGGTGACCGCGACATCATTCTTGCCACTGACGGGCTTGCCGATGGCTTTTTCTGGTAGGTTTCCATTCGCATGGCGACTGCGAATGCTCCCATTACTGGCCATCGGGTAAAATTGAAGTGACGCTCTACAATAAGATACGTGAAGGACAGACGATCAGAAATCCCTCGTATGTCACCCGGGGCTTCGCACTCCACCGAAAGAGACTTCTGTAGGAAAAGACAGTGATAAAGAATATGTGTCGATTTGAAACACGAGCTGATCAAATTACATACAGGTGTTCAACTTTCAGGAGTGAGAGTTGAGCTAACCTAATTGGACAGGGTGGGCACGTGCCCAATGTCAAAATCATACCTTACCCTCCCTAAAAGCCCAGAAGACCGACCGGATCTGGGAAACAACCGTATCATAAAGCCCAGAGATACCCATACACTGCTAGTTTTCTTCTTTGGGCGCAGTCGCCATAACAGTCACCATTGCGGGCCATTCCCCTTCTGGTCATATGCTCATCGCCTACTGACACTCAACGTGTGGGAGCACATCGGGGTCCACGAGAGCTGACGGAGATATGCTAAGCAATCGTGACCTGTGTCGCAGTGTCAGTGCGCTGTCGGGATAGAGCAAGTTGGGTCAGGTCTCAGTCAGTCATGACCATGAGCTTACTCTGATATGGTTTGTGTGATTGTGTCAAGAGACTTTCACAAAGGCGTAAAAGCCAGTGGGGTGGTGTGAACGCAGCAGTTGATGTCCTGGGAGTGCTCGTGGCAGCCTGCTATGGTACAGGCTTCGTGTTGGGAATTTTCCGTAGTACCGCTCATAAGCCTAGGCCAGCTACGCAACCACTTCAGGAAAATCCAGACGGTCCTCTCATGCCTTGGTGCTTAATGATCTTCCAGTTGCCTTGCTTCCTCTCCCAGGAGAGCACGGCAACTGCTTCCCTTCCCAGACCATGCTCTAGGCCATGCAGCTTGTAATAGAGGTAAACAGTAGCTCTGCCACGGCTGTCGTCCACGTCCGAGGAATGATTCAGGATCTCGACTTTTAAGTTCGGTTGAGCAGCAAGATGCTTCTTGAGGTTGTCCTGGTGAGCATCCCGATTGTTGACTTTCGGTAATGCATCGTGCTTTCCTCGGAATTCCGGTGACATGTGTTTCTGTACCAGCGGGTGGTTGTTGTCTCGCTGATTGAGGTTGACCTCGAGTATCTGTTCAGAAAGATTCTCGAGGTACCCTCCGATCGCTTCTCCTCGGGGTGCAGCCGATCCTTGGTCTTGGTCCTGCTTGTTGGCTTCAGTTTCGTTTCCAGTGGAGTCCGGCGGCGATGGCAGACTGGACCCTGAAGCGGACGCCATTGTTGATAGATGTCCTACACGGACTGGTGGGAAGATGGTAATAGAGTGGCTTTGGCAATTCCTGAAGGATGCACAATGCGCGGATTGAATTTGATGATGCTTGGGGCTCCAAGAGCCCAATAATGAATTTGTTGGATAAATGTGGTTGTTTGTTCTTTGCTTCGACTTCGACTGATACCTCCGTAGGGCTGAAACTGTGACATCTGACACGAGCTATCATTGGTCCACGCGGAGGCAGGTGCGACCCACGAGCCGCGATGCGCACAACACGCAACGGTTATCTGTGCATCTCCGCAGTTCCTGATCTCAACAAATCGTATACATATGATGCCGATGTTTTCAGGCTGCATCAACAGCACATGAGTGACATGGACTCGGATGCAGCGCAGACCAACGGGGGCCGTTGTGGAGTGAGAAGCCGCCCCAGCAAAAATATTCTGGAGCTAAGTGCCAGATTCCAAGGAAGGACTTGGTCTGGACCTAACACACGGCTGGATGTTCACGAAACTTCTGGTTGTTACGAAGGAGAGGCTTGTCTTGCCGGCGACTCACTAGTTAACTAGTCGGGTTGACAACATCAATTGGATCTCCTCTGCGATACCATGAGCTCGGAAGCTACTATACGACTTCGAGCCGACCAGTTGCTGCGGCTTGTGGAGTGCATTACTAGCGCGGTGAGTCATTCTGAGAGATCAATTCCTCCTCTTTAAGTGCCTCTGCTGTCCTCAGCTCTGTCTTCTTCCTCCATCATTCTTCCCGGACTTGTCCACCCATCCTAGCCCTCCGGCCTCTGTGAGAGGCCCCATCCAATCCCTTCTACATCCCCTCCAGATTCACCTTGGGCTCAGGTCGAGCCCGACAACCCCCTGCAAGAATGGAGTCAACAGTTACCGCAGCATCAGTTCCAAGCCAACGAGGACCTATTTTCTTCAGGCCCAGCAGAACCCATTGGAGCAGTCGCAGACTGTGGTGATTTGAGTTATCTCTTTACGGATTACGATTTTAATACTGGCACGGACTCTTTTGGCACTAGCGATACTATCTTTGGCGATACCAGTTTTCTCGACAACACGAGCATGCCTTCGAGTGTTCATCAGCCACTGCAGCAGCACTTCGGCGCGGACACAGCTTCGAGATGGCCCTCAGTCAACGATGGCATACATCCTTCTGCACCGACGAGCGGAAGCAGCAGCACTGGCGATCAGGACGGTCTCCGCTTCAGGAATGAGTATGCTGCCACTACATTTCCCGATCAGCACCTCGGCTCGCTGTCTTTTCCCGGAGAACCAAGTGCACCTCAGTCAACTGCCACCAGCACAACAGTATCGCCATTGCAGACAACTATCGACAGCTACGGCTCTTCAACAAGATCTTCACCCAAGAAGCGGCCTTCAACATCGCCTTCGTCCTGCTCGCCTCCCGAGGATGAATCGAACAAGCGCCAACGCAACACCGAAGCCGCTCGTCGCTATCGTCAACGAAAGATGGATCGGGTCTCCGAGCTGGAGGACGCACTGGCTGCGATGACGAAAGCCAACGACGACCTCAAGTTGAAGCTGGCCAGGTCTGAAGCGGAGGCGGATGTGCTTCGGAGTCTCATGAGCAAGCGATCTTGATCGATCTCGGTGGGAGGGAGGGAGGTGCCGCCACTACAGTGTCTGTTCTGCACTCAAGAGGGTCAGCTGTATCTTGGAGATCGACAAATTCAAGCAAAGTCTCAGTGCCACGTCGTTTCTCTTTCAGACAATATCGAAGACTGTTGTGTTCATTTCTTCCTCATTACGGCGAGTGAAATTTGTCTATTCATCATATGGAGCCTAGTGCAAGCAAACACAATTCTCACCTCAATCCCTCCATCTGCAGCCCTTCTAGCCAACCTTTGCCCCCTTGGCTGTCCGTCTCAAACAATGCTTGAAGGCCGAGAAAGTATAAGTCCCGGCGGAGAATAAGAAGTTGACGGATCCACAACTCATCCCCTAAAGCAGTACTTATGTTCCGCCGACCACTCTTCTGACCATTCTCGTCAACATGAGCAACCATGAGCCATATCCTATCTTCCCCAGAGTACGTACCGCCCAGACAGCTTTGGCCTTTCATTGCCAGTCCTTGGTTCCTATGGTGTGCAGCAATAGTCAGCCAAAGAGCAACAGCAGAATGGTGTGTCAACGGCGGGCTTCGTGGCGCTATTCAGACGATGTCGACAAAGTAGTTGTATGCATGGACGGCAGAAACGTCTCATTTCGGCAAAATATTCTTGTTGGGTGTAATCACAGCGTGGTGTTGTGTTCGATCGATATGGACGTTCGATCGAACAGAAGGATGAGAGGGAGGGAACAACTCACCATACGGTTGCAATGAATGTCCGGTGATCTGGTCGGTACAGGAACATCGTTACAATCGTACAGTATACTGAACTACTTATACACCATCCATCTCAACTCCCACCTCTCCCAAACGTCGTATCCCTAGCATCGGACGTGTAGACCAGCCGAAGCCAAAGGTGATAGACACTCATATCGTCTCATTGAGACGCCAATGCTATCCACTGGGCCTACTCACTATGACCCATAACCCCCGACGTTGTCAACTAGACTGACCCGTCCCCTTCGTAACCGTTCATATAGTCCCCAAGCTTGCTCGATATGGCATAGACAATACCATGCCATCAAGACCTTGCTGAGACGGGTAGGACGCAGCGCCGTCTCGTTCCTTGAGTCGATCTGGTGATGGGGTGATGGAGAGTGACTCACTCTTACACCCTTTCCTACCACCCTTTCCTACCTGCAAAGTAGCCCACACCACTTCCTCCCTCCTCCCTCCGTACCAGCACATCACATCCTTCCGCTTTACCAGACCCGGCAGCACCAAGACATCACGCAAGGACGGTCACCGAAGATCGTGGATCGGGGAACAGCTCATGTAGTCTCATACCGTCTCATACCACAGGTAACACTACTTAGTATGATACAACCCAGTCCGCTCTCACTTCACCAAACCAAGCCGGCCAGCCCAAGCAACCCAGAACCCCAAACACCGACCTCCCATTCGTACCCATTCGTATAGTAGAGACTCGCCTCAAGCATGCTCGCTCCATATGATACACTACGCCGACAAACACCGTGCTAAGCCATGCAGAACGCCGCGCCCAGTAGTCAGTCGCTCTTTCCAATCACATCATATCGTATTGATCCAGTGGTGATGAAAAATGAGTCATTGCCGGCCATACCTTCAGCCATGCAAGCTCCCCCCTCTTGCTCCCGTGACTGCCCAATACGCCAACGCGTTCATGCTCTCTTCTTCGGCTGCGCAAGCGCATTCAAGCGCGCCCGACTGATCGTAGACGATGCTTTCTTCTCCTTCTCCTTGACCGCCCCCTCCGAGCCCTTTTTCGGCTTCACGCCCAGCGTCGGACGGCGCGTAACCTTCTTCTCCTCCAGCTTCGCGTCCAGCTGCATAGCTTGCCCCCCGGCTTGCCCCACGGCGGACTTCTTTGGCGATGGAGACGGGGACGGAGCACTCTGCTTCATCCTCTTCGCTGGCCTCTCCTCCACCTCCTCATCACCAACGCCGGCGTTCTCCTTATCCGACATGTCGCCCGCCTTCTCGGATCCTCCAGCATCGCGGTTCTCGAAGTCGAATTTGCGCTTCTTAGCCGTCGTGAGCGGCGCCGAAGGCAACTTTGGCTCAGCGGACACGTGCCGGATCGTAGACGCGCGCTTATTGCTAGGCGGTGCGTTAGGCGATTGAGAGAAGATGATGTTGTGCTGGCCAGCGCGGAAGGTGAAATCGGCTGGAGTGGCAGTCTGGCGACGCTTTTGTGGCGAGACCATTGGGGTGGTATCTCGGGATGGAAGGGTAGGGTAGGCGGTTGTGGAGGGTTGCGGGATCTCGACCGCGACTGCGACTCTGGGAGAGGGAGTGGCAGCCTTCGTGGGCGTGCTGCTCAGCTCGCTCTGCGCACGCTCGTAGCGGGCTTTGGTCGAGGAGCTGAAGTCGACGCGCTTTTGGGCGGATGCGGTGATCGTGCCATCCGCCAGAGAGGCCTTCTTCATGATCTTCGGTGGTGTGGCGAGGTGAGTGCCTGCAGCTACCTTCGATGGATCATCGGAGTATAGGCGTTGCGGAGAGCGGAGGATAGACTTCATCGGGGATGCGCGTAGGAGGTTAAAGCGGCCAAGCAGCTTGCTTCCGGTAGTAGGGATGCTTGTGGTGGCAGTCTCGCTCTTCTCGACCGGCATGGTGATCTTGGCTGGCGAGCGGGAAAGGAGAGGTGTAGATAGTGCAGGCACATTGTTGCTCGCTTCTGGCCCGTGGTTCTTAGCAACGGACCCTTTCCGCGGGGCGCGCGAGAGAAGTGATGGATATGTGACCTGCGGTGAGCTTGGTTCGCCATCCTCGGTGGTTTTCTTAAGCACGAAGGACTTGAGGGGAGAGCGCAGAAGGAGTGGACTCGATGGCTTCCCATCTTCCTCAGGCGCCTTGACAGCAGGGCGAGAGAACAGCGATGCCTTCGATGGTGAGCGCGATAGTAGCGGTGTGGACTGCTGCGTCGCCTCGTGTGCAGCAGCATGAAGGCTGGGCTTCGATGGCGAACGTGCGAGGCCGAGTGGCGGAGCTGGGATCTTCGTAGTGTTCACAGCCTTGATGCTCGTAGCGCGAGCCAAAGAGGCCTGGGTAGGTGTCGCTAGCTTGGAGAATGCCACGATCTTGGATGCAGGCGTGGCGGGAGAGGCTTTCTCGGAATGCTGCGAGGATGGTCGTGCTATCGACACGTCCTGTGCTTCGAACCGCTTCACTCGCTTGCTCGGAGATGACTGCTCGGAGTCGTCGCCCAGAGTCTTGGTGGAGTGAGAGCGAGGCAGTTGGCTAGCCGATTGCAGGCCCAAGTTTGGTTTGGAAGATGACCGCGGCAGGCTGCGCTGCTGGTATGGTTGATGCTCGTCAAGCTCAGCCTTAGACTGACTACGCTTGAGAGACTTTGTCGGGCTTGCTAGAGCGACCTTCTGGCCTTCCGTCTGGATGTGAACCGGTGTGCTGTTCACGCTCGACTTGTTGATGGCAGCACGTAAAGCAGCAGGATGATTGGCGATGGAATCCATCTTCTTGAACTCTTCTTTGTGCATATCGCTGAACCTCCCCTTCTTCCCTTTGGGTGTTGCAATCCTCCTTCCTGCAGCAGAGATGCCCTCCATACCTTCAGCTTCACCACTTGCAACCATCTCCGCCCTGATCTTCGCCGCTTCCTCCCTCTTCTCGCTCATCAGCAGTTTTGCCGCGGGGCTGAGTTCGAGCGATTGCTCACGTGCGAAGGTGAACTGGATCTTGGGCGACTCCATGTTCGACTTACGGGTGGGCGTCCGTGTCGGAGTGCCTTGCAGCGTCGCGATCTTGCTGCTGTGCTTCGGTGGTTCGGTGTGAGGAGCCATATTGCTGAACCCCAGCCAGCGCGCCTCCTCCATCGGCTTGGCCGTGCTCTGGTGGTGTCTCTCCGGGTGCATCTCTTGTGCGGAGGGTCTGATGGGGGTGGTGTTCTCGGGAGTGGTGTCGCCGAAGTTGAGAGGGATCATGGTTGTTGTCTTCCTCGACTCCATACCTGGCGATGGCCTGGGTTCGGGCGAGGCAGACTGTGGGAAGGAGCCGGGCATCTCATCGCTCTCATGTAGAGAGCCGAGCTTGGTTGGCGCTGTGCGAGGGGTGCGGGTGGGCGCATCGTGGGACAGAGAGACTCGCTTGGGTGTTGACGAGTTCCTGCCGCGCAGTCGAGCTGAGCTGCGTCGCGCCATGTTCTTGAGGTGTTCTGTCGTATGATGGAGGGAAAGGTATATGAAGAGAAGTCAAGTAAGAGAGACTGCTATTGGCTGGCCGCAGATATGGGAGCTTGGTGGGTGGAATGGTTCGAGCGTTGGTGTGAAGCGATCGAGGCCGATCAATAAATCGCGTTGGGTTTCCATGGCGACCATTTCGTCCCACCACTTCTTTGAACCGACCTCCACCTCACCTCTCGATGGTTAGCTCGACGTGAACGGAGTGTCCAAGGCATCTTGGTCTATGCTACTGTAGAACCTGTCGCAGAGACCTCGTTTCGTAAAAGCTTTCTCCACGCTGGTTACCTCCTAAGCCGACACTTTCTTGTAGGCATTGTTCGTAGTTCTATCTGCTCTCTTCTTCTCATCACGGTCTCTAGACTCAATCTGCTGTACCATGGACAAACACGATCTTCCACGATACACTCCCGTCGACGAGCATGCAATATCGAGACACAAGCGAAGACACCGCCGAAGGCTAGTCAAATCCTTCGTTCTACTTCTGGCAGCCTACGCCCTATATTCTCACTTTACAGTGCGAGACCACAGCAAAGTCCAATTACTATCAGTCGACAAGCTTCGAGCAGATCATGCAGTATGTTCAAAACTGCGATCCGTGCCCGAGACCTCGAATACCAAGAGGGAGCGCAGTGCCCGCTACATCCCCGGCCATGGCCCTGTTCTCATCCGCAACGCCACGGTATGGACCGGCGAAGCCCTGCTCGGCACCTCACCAGAAGACGCTCACCTCGGGAAAGGCTACTCGTGGATTCATGCAGATGTCCTGATGGAATTCGGCTTGATCAAGCTCGTCTCCGCCGGCATCTCCACCTCAACCCTCCCCCCCAACACCACAATCTACAACGCCCATGGCCGCCAACTAACCTCCGGAATCGTAGACATGCACTCACACTCCACCGTCGACACCCTCCCCTCCCTCCGCGGCTGGTCAGACGACAACGAACTCTCCTCCGACATAACCCCCTACGCCCGGTCGATAGACGCCGTCAACCCCTTAGACCACCAACTCCAAGTAATAAAATCCGGCGGCGTAACCACCTCTCTCATCCTCCCAGGCTCGGGGAACAATATGGGCGGCGAAGCCTACGTAATCAAACACGCCGTCGGCGTTCCCGACGGCCGGGAGCAGATAAGCGCGGAAGATATGCTCGCAGATCCGCAGAAGACTTGGCGGTATATGAAGATGGCTTGCGGGGAGAATGCTAAAGCCGTCTACGGCCGTCTTGGCCGGGACTTTGGGCCTTTCTCCCGAATGGGGGAAGCGTGGTACTTCCGGCACGCCTTCGAGAGCGCGCGCGCGCACGTGCAAGCGCAGGATGATTGGTGCAGCGCAGCGGACCGTGTTGGAGCGGAGAGGATGGAGAGCTACCTGCCGCAGGAGCTAGAATGGGAGTCCTTGGGGGCGTTGTTGAGGGGGCAGGTGTTGTTGAATGTGCACTGCTACACCATCCCCGACCTCGAGGCGTTCGTGCGACACACGAATGAGTTTAGGTTCAAGGTGCAGGCGTTCCATCATGCGCATCAGACGTACCTTGTTCCGGAGATTCTGAAGCGGGCGTGGGGTGGTGGGCCACCGCCTGCGGCGGCACTGTTTGCGGATAATATGTACTACAAGGCGGAGGCTTATGTTGCTTCTGAGCAGGCGGGGAAGATCTTGTAAGTCGGGATGATGGGTGGAAGGTGTCTCTGGGATTGCTTTGCTGCATCAGGCGCTATGCAGCGCTCTGTGACTCTCCGGCACGCGTCCTTAGATTGGAGACACTGGCTAAAGCTCTGCTCGCGACTCTAGGTACGACAATGGGATCACGCCGGTGTATGTCAGCGACAACCCCGTATTGAACGCACAGCATGTTGTCTTCGAGGCTGCGAAGGCGTACAAGAATGGACTGCCGTATCACGTCGCTTTGGCAGGTGTGACGAGCGCTTCTGCAGAATTGCTCGGTCTCGGAAATCGTATCGGGAAAGCGAAGCCCGGCTACGACGCAGATATCGTGGTCTGGGACTCCGACCCCCTCAGTGTTGGAGCTGCACCGGTACAGGTCTGGATTGATGGCACTCCGCAGTTCGAAGAGCCTGTTGAGCTCAGGAAGCCACACACGAAGCCCTTAGCTGCCAACCCGCCTTTGGAGAACACGCCAGTCAGGTCTGAGGAGCGAGATATCGTCTTCACCGGTATCTCCAAGATCATGATCCCCGGACACGAGCAGGTCTTTGACAGCGGTGACGGCACCGCTGTTATGGTCGTGGAGAACGGAACAGTCGTCTGCACCGGCCTCTGCGAAGCCGAATCATCCTCCGGTGAAGCTCGCGGAGTCAGGCGAGTCTCGCTGAAAGACGGACATGTAGTACCGCCTGTAACGGTCTTCGGATCCTCACTTGGTCTTGCGGAGATCGAGGCTGAAGACAGTACGCTTGATGGCGATAATACAGACGAGAGTATTAGCCGTGCAGTCGATGGTCTGGCGTTTGATACTAAGAGTCTGGACGCTGCGTAAGTCGAAATGAAGCGTGGCAGGGTTCTCCGAGACACGATCAAGCACCATACAGCACTCTGTGACCGTTTCAGGTCCATAGGATATTCGAGACATTTGCTAATCCGTCTCTCGTTACTCAGGTACTCGCACGGTGTCACTCGAGCCATCTCTGCGCCGACGTTCAAGTACGGTGGTTTTAAGGGTGTGAGCGCTGGGTTTTTGACCGGCGCGCCGCATGCACTTGAGGAGGGAGCGGTGTGGCAGGATGAAGTAGCCCTGCATTATACGATGACGAAGACTGAGAAGACGCTTAGTCTTTCTGCGGCCGTTGGACTGCTGCAGGCGAAGCTAATCAAGGCTGTCAAGGCAAATGAGACCGAGGAGCTGAAACTGGAGGAGCGCTGGTTGCGACGGGTTGTAGCTGGCAACATGACGCTCGTGGTCAACGTCCACAGCGCTGATTTGATCGCTTCGCTGCTGAGGGTGAAAGCTGACGTCGAGGCGGAGATGCGCAGCAAGGACGACAAGGCGTCGAATGGTCGCCTATCCATGGTCATACATGGTGGCGCCGAGTCTTGGATGCTCGCCTCCGCCCTCGCTGAGGCTCACGTCGGCGTCGTGCTGGCTCCTTTTCTCGCCTACTCCGAGACCTGGGACCAGCGACGTTCGCTGACTGGTGCACCGCTTACGAACGGTACAGCTATCGACATTCTCCACGCCGCGGGCGTCAAAGTGGCGATCGGGACTAGCGAAGACTGGCAGACTCGCAATCTCTACCTGAGCGCAGGAATAGCGTATACCAATGGCAACGGGAAGATCAACGAGATAGAGGCGCTGGCGTTCGTGTCGTCGAACGTTTACGATATGCTTGGGTTGAAGGAGCCGAGGGATGAGGTGGTCAGGGAGTTCGTGGTGTTTGAGGGCAGCCCGCTGGAGATTGATAGCCGTGTGAGCGCTGTTGCGGATGGGAGGGGAGGGCTGAGTGTTTGGACGTAGGAGGAGTACATTGTGGAGTACTCTCAGGGCTCACGAGCTCTTTCCGCTACGTTGCTTCGTTCCTGCAATGTAAGTGTCGACGTACGGCAGCGACGAGTCGTAACTGCTGCTGCTCCTCCTTATCCGTCTTGCCTGCCCGATCAGCACAAAGAGTCTTGCAAGCTCGTTCCTACTCCACGATTGGCACAGCCACTTACGATGCTCACAACATGGATTTACGCAGTTTTCCACACCGCAAAGCCAAATCAACGGCTCGACGTACCCGGCGCAACATGCGACGATGGACGCACAACCGCACGCCTTCACCTTCCAGCGACCAATACCGAACCCCCCCCTTATCGAAACTCACCTCCCGCCCGGCCAACAACCTCCGCCCAACGGCCCGAGACCACTATCTGATATCCGCGAACTGAGCGAACCCAGCTTCATTGATGCTGTCGTGCAGCGGCCCGGTAATGCGCACCAGCGCAAGCTCAGTGGAGTCAGCGCGGCTAGGACGAACTCCCTGCGCAACAATCGCTCGCTCAAACGATCTGGCTCAAGCAGGGCAGCAGCCCGCGTACCGAAGCCTCACTTTCCAGTCCACGCACGAGCTCAAAGTGCAGATGCAGCGTCGTCAGAATACTCGAGTACACCGGAGAAGTCGAGTCTATACAGCATCCCACACACCAGCGTGCCCAAGCGCTCTTCATCGCAGACACACTTGCAACAACACCGGGCTCGACAAGCAGCAGGTGGGCACGGGAGGAAACCGTCACTGCGAAAGACACCACCACACCAACAACAACACCCAGTCTTTGCAGGTTTCACAGTCCCGAACCACGGACCAGGTCGCTCCCCGGTGAAAGCAGCGGCGCAGCGTTATGATGCCGTCAAGTCAGATGCCGCGCGGAGGGTACCATCAAGAACATACGTGCGAGCGCCAAAAGAACCGATGGATATTCTCGAATTCCCGACCTCGCGCCATCCACGAGTGAAACTCGAACTGCATGTCTCGGCGCCACTGTTCGTAGGCGGCGGCAGCATAGAAGGGCAGGTCAAAGTCACCGTTGACGAGAACGAGAAGCTCAAATCTCGTCGGTCGTTAAGCCTGGGTGCGGTATCCGTCGATGTCGTCGGTTTCGAAGATCTGCCCGGCGGACGGAAGGCGAGTTTCCTAGCCGTGGGCACGGAACTGGTTGATGAGGTGCATCCGCCTCCCGCGATGATGGTTGAGCCCGCAAATCCGATCGCGCCAAAAGAGGAGAAATCCTGGACGTTGTTGCCGTCGACATCTTCACTGCCGTTCATGGTGAGCCTACCACTCGACACCGGACCGCCGCCTTTCCAGTCGAAGAATGCAAACATTCGGTTCGTGCTGTGCGCGACGGCGTTGATCAAGGATGCTGGGAAGCACTACCGAGTTCGAACGAGCCAAGATGTGCAAGTGATCGCTACATACGATCCTGAGAAAGCTTTGACGTCTCTGCCGAGTCCACTCACTGCGACGGATGAGTTGACGCTTCGACACTTCGGCCGCTGCGAGAGTGTGGTCTTGACCGCGGGGCTGCATCGGCAGGTTTGGGTCAGTGGGAGCAGTATTTTCGTGGACGTGCATTTGGCAAATAGATGCCACAAGGCGATCAAGAAGCTCGAGCTCACCCTGGAGCGCGACATCCTCTGTTACAAACACGCACCTGCGTCCACGCGGGAGAAGTCGGTCAGCCAGGCACGGATCTTCGAGAGCAACGAGCAAGCCGTGATCGCGCGGATTACCACGAAGACTGGGCTGCGAGGCTGGAGTGGTGTTGAGCCACTTGACTCCGAGACGAGGACTTGGGAGTTGGAGTTGCCGCGCGGGCATGCCACGGTGAGGTGTGGGAAGCACTTCGAAGTGCGGTTCTTCCTCAATGTGACGGCGGCTTTGGCGAATTCGAAGGTTGTGTCTGTGCAGTTACCGATCACGCTCATCCACATCAACTCGCTGGATGTGCTGCCGAACTCAGTTGCGCAAGTGGCAGCCGCGATCGAAGAGAAGCGACCGCAGTCTCAGCATCATCGTACCAAGTCGAAGCCGTGGGTCAAAGGGCATGCTCGACAGCGCTCCGCTTCCTCTCCAGCCGAACTTGTAGATCTTCGACGCCGACCATCGTACTCTCAAGGACGAGCATTCGCTGCGCCGAGACAGCAATCTATCGACCGTCAGCGGGCTGTGAAGGCTGATATCGACGAGCTAAAGCACACGCTGGACTCGTCGCCTCGGAAGTTCGAACCGCAGCTGCGAGGCGCCGCGATTAAGAAGATGGATAGCAAGATCAGCTTCCGTAATCTCAGCCTGAGTGGAAAGAAGGTCAGGGAGCATAATCCGTTCTCAGATATGGGGTTCAGGACTCCGCACTCATCGAGCGATGATCGTAACCCTGAGCGCAGCGCTCCGAAGACTAGGGCTCATACACCTCTTGATCCGTTGAAGCGGATGCAAAGCTTCAACTCGATCAGGAGTAAGAAGTCACTGACTTTGACGAAGCGCGACCAGACGAATGTAAGCAAGCCGAAGTACAACTTCACTGTGGTGCAACATCACAACATCCAGCCGCACGCTCTTGGCCTCTCGACGAGTAACGAACAGCAGCCAGCTGTAGAGCCAGCGCTTCAAGAACCCATGCCGCGGCCAGCGACTGGTCTATCGTTCCGGGAGCGAATGGACCGCAGTCGGTTCGTGATCAAAGGTGTGCGGAGAAAAGGTAGTGAGAGGAGTGTGAGAGAAAAGGGCTTGGGCTTGTGGGATCAGGTCAGGAGTAAGGGAAAGGAGAAAGAGGGGTGGATATGATAGAAAGGAATGTGGTAGAGGCACCTGGTCCTGCTGTTGGTTAGTGTTGATGAGACTGGGATCTAGAAATTGTTTCATTCGTGGTCGATCCCCGTTGTGCGGCGTACAGCCTAAAGTCGTACGGTATCTTGATTCCACGGTCGGTATGGTGGACGACGGAATTCGAGCTCGAAGCCATTCCGAGTTCGATATCGATATGGTATGGTGCAGGAATATGTGTGGTCGGGAAAGGAGCAAAGAGGCCTACATCCGATATCGGGAACCACCCAGCCCTACTTCCGTATAGTTCTACCTTACGGACTCCACACATCCTGCCAGAAACCGCCCCAGCTCATCTTCGTTCTCGCATTGAGATCTGGAATACTGCAGCCCCTACCATCTTGACGACTCACACAGACCCTATCACCACCTGATCATTCTCGTTTGCCTACAGGCAGGATTGCAGATCACGCTTGCCCTCGAGGCGAAGCCATTCTCGCGAAGTCGTACGTCAACGGTAAGCGATCACAACGGCAAGGTAAGCGATCACAGTAAGAAAGCATATATACCTCAATGGCGGCGAATGTTCCCTTTTGTGCCCCAAGCAAGAAGCGCATACCCTCGTTTTTACCTCACATCGCGGCCCTCGTCTCTTCTTGTCATCAATACCGCTATGCGCTCACCAGCCCTCTTCGCCATCGCGGCGCTCACGGCGCGTGCATTCGCTGCTTCCCCGGGAAACATAAAACACGACTGGGGCCGGTATCCTCGCGGATCTGGCCAGCTATGCGAAGGGTCTCAGGGACCCCAGCGTCCAGTCTTCAGTCGTAGGACAAACCATCTGCGTCTCAGGATACATCGATGTGACAGCGTCCGCAGAGAACTACATCATCAACTTTCCCGAACCCGCGAACGAGACCGTAGTCACGGAGTTTGTGCTCGAGGCTTCTTTGCAAATCAACGGCACTCTAGCCAAGGAGCTCGTCACTGGCACGCAACACATTAGCGGCACCTACGCGATATACTCCCAGCTCTGCTTCCCCAAGGGCCCGACTACGAGCAGCACCCTCCAATTCCTCATCCACGGCGGCGGCTACGCCAGGGAATACTGGAACAACGCACCGGGCTACTCCTACGTCGATTTTGCCGCCGAACGAGGCTACCCAACCTTCCTTTACGACCGTCTGGGCTGCGGCCTCTCCGACCATGCAGACCCACTCACTGTAGTGCAATCACCTCTAGAGGTCGCCATCGCGCACGAGCTTGTCCAGCAGCTGCGCAACGGAGCCATCTCCAACCTCGTCGTCGAGAAGGTCTTCGGCGTGGGCCACTCCTTTGGTAGCCAACAACTCAACGGTATCACTTCGGCCTACCCAAAAGACCTCGACGCGGCCGAATTGACGGGCCTTGTCGTAGGCGGTCCGGCTTCCTCATCCGCCGTCGCCTTCGCCGCCTTCAACCTCAACATCGCCGCCATCCTCGACCCAGCCCGCTTCGGCACCCTGCCGAGCGCCTACCTCACTTCGAACTCCGAGGCAGGAATCCAAACCTTCTTCTTCCGCGCGCAGAACTTCGATCCCGCGCTTCTGACGCTGTCCGTGGCCACGGCTCAGACCTTGACTATCGGCGAGTTCCTGACTTTGACCGCCGGCATCTCCCCAGCCGCCAACTTCACGGGACCTGTAGACTTCACGATCGGCGAGCACGATATGCCAGTTTGCCAGGGCAATTGTCTGCTGCCGACGAACCTGGCGGCGGGAACCAAGGCGCTGTTGTACCCGGCTGCGAGCAATGGGTCGAGCTATTACGTTGCGCCGGACACGGGCCATGAGATTAACTATCATTATTCGGCCACTGGGGCGTATGAGCACATCCATAAGTTTCTCAAGAAGAATGGATTGTAGTGTGTAGGTGAGGGCGAAGGGTCGGAGAAAATGAGGGAGGGAGTAATGTAATTTCCATTTAATGTACCCTATAGACCTGCTAAGGATGCGATCACTGATTCACTTCGGTATGGGTCATTGAATCATTGCGTCGGTCCCTTTCTTCTTCACAAAACGGAGTCCTTATACGGCCTGTCTCAGGCGATCTTGCCTATGGCGTACAGACGCAGCCTCCATCCAACGCCACCAACAACACCGTCCCTCGCACGGCTGCGCCAGGCTGCGATGGACTGCTCGACCCGATGTCCAGCGACTCGACTTGAGTTTTCGTTGCCTACCCAATCGGCATGTGTCTACTACGACAACTTGATCATGCAACGACCATACGGATCACCTTGCTAGAGTCATAGCCGGGACCTCAGCTTAGCACAACGGCATCCAGACGTGCATGTGTCCAGATCTTCTCCTGGAGACGCCCGATACTGTTACGGTGTTTGAATTTGAACGGCCATGGCGTCGAGTAGCAGCATCACTGCTTCCTCCGCCGCCATCAACACGTAAGCGAACCACGCCTGATCTTGTCCTCTCCACTCACACTGATACTACCACAGAGCGTCCGCGATTGCGATACTAGCCACAGCAATCCCCACCTCACTTGCATATCTCTACCTTACCAACTCAGCAAGCGCCAACGACCTCGTCAAATCCGAGCTCAGCGCTGGCTCGACCCCAGCGTGGATCGCCTCCCTCCCATCTACACTGCAGACCTATCTCCTCAATGGTCTTGGCACACCGACGGCTGGCGCATCGTCATCGCAGCCTCCGCAAACCTCCAATGCATCAGCATCACAGGCGCCCAGTCGATCAACGCCTACTGCCAACCAAACATCGCAGCCTACCGATGCAGTAACATACCCTCAAAGCCCAGCAAGCGGCACCGGCACCACTACACAGAGCGCTATGCCAAAGCAAACCGGAGACAACGGCAGTGCCCTCTCCAGCGGGGCTAAAGCTGGCATCGGAGCCGGCATAGGCATCCTCGCATCGTTGCTTATAGCATTGGGCGTCTTCTTGCTTCGAGGAAAACGTCGAACGAGGGACACGAAGCCCATGGATATCTCAGCAAGCCGACGGCCCTATATGGATTCCAAGGCCGAGGTCGACGGTAACAGCAGACAGGAAGCGGCAGACCTTGCAGGCCCGGAAGTCGGCGAACTACCAGACAGAGAGCCACAGGAAGTAGATGCGCAGGTTTACGCTCGTACGCCGCTTCCGGTCCCGTTGTCGAGCAAGCCCAGTATGAAGTTGGACGCAGGGTATCGCGGTCATGAAACGGCAGGGTCGGCGTTGGCGGTTGAGATGGGCGTTCCTACGTTGTCATCGGGAAGACAGAAAGGGGAGTAACAATAGATAGAAAGATGAATCGATGTGCAGCACGATATTGCCACTATGTGTTCTTTCGTGCCTTTTGGAGAAGTGCATATATATTTGAGGAACGCCTTGGATGCACTTACTACTGCTGCTGGTTATGCTTGAGGACTTCGATCAGAAAAGTATTCACCTGTGCTCGGTCGCCGTGTGCTGTGTGGTACTGAGAGTCGCACTGCATGGGATTATCGAGTGCCACGATCCAGCACGAGTCTCTGTTCATCGTGGAGAGTCGTGAGAGTGTAGTACATCACTTTCACATGCAGTCGTCGTGCTCATACCGCCAAGCACCGGCACTCCATCGTGTTTCATCGATCTGAACCACTCGGAAGATTGAAAAGCACAGACCGAATCCTGCTGGACCCGTCGCACGGATGGAGAATGACTTTGTGGTTTTCGGCGGAAAAGGCGTTCGCCGAGAAGTACCTGCATATCGCTAGCCGTAGATGCAGGTGTTTGCCGTGAAGCTGACAGGTCTCGCGGTTCATCTGGAGAAGGTGTTTGAAATATACAAAGCACGGAAAGCGACATCTCCACGTCGCACAGCAGGCACGCATTCGTGCAGTGTCTCCAATCTGCGATGCTGGTCTGCCGAAATTGGCAGTTGTGTTAGTGCGAAGCCATTGACCCTTCGGCTGGGTCCGAGTGGAGAGTCAGTGCATGGCGAGATTTGGTCTGCCCGGCCTCGACCTCCCCTGCCGAAAGCTTCCTTCCTCCTCCACCTCGCCGCCCGCCAACGACGACGACAGCGAGCTGTTGCGTTGCCAGCGAGCGCGAGGACGAGCAGGTCACGTTGTGCAGGAGGACGACATCATTACCACGGCAGAGCTGGAATCCTTGACTATAGCACGACTCCACCACAGCTTTTCACCTACGACGTCCCGCACTTCCGTTCGAATCTAATCGTCACCTTCGACCAACGACACCGTCCATCACTACTGTATGCGCTCGACTGCGCCATAATTGCGCATACAGCAATCCGTACCAACGTCAGCGACGATACGAACAAGCATCCTGCAGCACTGAGCGATATCAATTTCTAGTCGGCCTCTGGTCCGGCGTCCACTCGTTGAAGCAGCCATACTCGAGCTTCATTCGAGAATAGACTCTCGTTGACTACGCAATATCCCTTGCTCGCTCGAACACAACTATACTATACACAGCACCGACCTCGACGGCAGGACATCGCATCGCTGTCAAGACCCAGCAGCCAGTCTGCTCAAGGAAGGATATCCATATTCATCACGATTCCAAATGGTTCACGGAATGGCACCACCACACAAGAAGCGACGCCTGTCGCCATCACCGTCGCATACTACCCTCTCCGCCTCGGAACCTGCTGCGACATTCGTACACTCAGTCGAGCATCTTGAGGATCGCCAACACTTATCCGCCATCTCCCAACCTGCGCCTCATTTCGTCCAGGAAGTCCATCTGCAGATACTGGAACGACCTGTATTTCTGGAGCAAGAGTATCACCATGGACTTCATCGGCGACAGGATGGGCTGGTCACTGTGGAGAGCGTTATCACGACCGTTGATGCGGCTGGTAGCACCATTCTATCGACCATGACGAACATCCTGCCGACTGTGACAACTCCATCGACTGCATCGACGACGCCGACATCGACATCGTCTACCTCTACATCAAATACATCTGATGGCTTCATCGGCAGCGGCACTGGTGCTACCACCTCGACCTCCACGAACAGCAGTAGTACAGCATCCACCCAATCGGGCACATTGCAGACAAGTACAGGAGCTACTCTTACACACAGCCATAGTGAGTATCATGCTGTGTTCATTTCGGCGAGCCCAACTGACCTCAGTCGCAGACAATGGCACTGCTACTCATCGTCAAACAGGTGGAACCACCAGCGACTCCACATCACGAACATCTCTCAAACCGGTATTTCTAACAACACGGACAAATGGCAACGTCAGGACGTTCACTCGGTCAAACAAGCCATACGTTACCACCTTCGCCGATGGCGAGCAGATGACCATTTGCGACCGGCAGGGTGCCTGTCGCATGTCAACACAGACCAATGATGAGCAATCCACATTCGTACAGACCTTCTCGTCGACCGACCTGGCCCAAAGCACTGTCTCATCTGCAGCATTCATCCCCGGTGGTGTTGCTACTCAGGGCACAGCAGCTTCCCCGACCTCCACAAGTCCGGCAAGCAACAACGACAACAGCAGTGCCCCACCTGCAGGCACAATCGCAGGCGGCGTAGTAGGAGGTGCAGCAGGGCTCGCTGTCATCCTCGTCATCGCGCTGATGTTCCTACGCTGGTACAAGCGAAGGCGACAACAGGGCCACCAAGCGCTCCCACCCAGCGCCGCGATGTCGCCCGTTGACAATAACACCATAGCTTCATCAAGGGGTGCCGGCATGGCCGAACGCGCTGGCCTCATGCCGTTCGCAGCAGCAGTACCTGGTCTCTTCCGACATCAAAACAGGAGCGTGGAAGAACCTCCGTCTAGCGAACGCGGCTTCACACGAGTTTCAGGTCGCAAACTCCCATCGCAGTTCAGCGAAGGCATGAGCAGTCCGCCCGCCAACATGCCGCTGGCAGCCCAACATGAACGCGACCTTAGCAACGCCTCCTTTTACCGCGATAGCTACGGTTTCTACGGTGGCCCTGGCGGTGACACAGGAGCAGCAGCTGCAGGCACTGGTGCAGCTGCAGTCGATTCTCAAGAAACTCCTCCCGGCGGCCCATCACCCGAAGCCGAAGTCGCGATCGCGCTCTCGCCTGGTCCGCGGAGGACACCCACGGTGCATACGGGAGGCCCGTACGTGATGTCGCCGAGCAGTTCTGTGCCAACGACGCCGACTGGCCATTCTGCGCGATCCTTGACCGGGCCGTATAACGGACCGCATAGTCCGACTGTGCCGCCTGTGCCTGCGATAGTGCGGAGTGAGACGCCAACGAGTGTTGCTGATACGAGGAGTAGTCGGTTTACTGAGGAGGTGTGAGGGGTTTATAGGGGAAGGGGCGGCGCGGTTGTAGAAGAAAGGAGTGCCGTGGTGGGTGTTTTGATGCGGATACCCAATTCTCAACGGCCGTTTGATCGACGGTCGTGTTCACGATTGTAATGTTTTGTATAGGCTATACCTTCTGGTACGAAGAAGAGGGAGAAGGAAAGAAAGAGAGGGGAAGGCCAGCAAGGAGCCCGAAGGATGTGCTTAGGAGAGGGGAAAATGAGGATAACTTGACAGTGACGCTCATTCGTCTACACTTCGTGCTCTGTTCGTTTAGTAGCTCTTCCTACTCATGGATATGTCACTGAGGTAAACACCGCTCATGCGGCTCCAGTGTCTCGGTCGGCGTCCTCGGCTTCACGTACGCAGTCCTCTCCGGCATGACTTGCCTAAAAGCTGCTGGCGCAGACCACCTCCCCTCCAGCCTCGGTCGCCCACCTCCCTCCGGTCCAGCAGAAGAAGTAGCAGGCGCAGCCTCACCCATCCACCGTCCCCCCTCCTTCTCCCTCCCCCACACCACCCGCGAAAGCTCATCCTAATCACTCTCGCTCCCCGGCCTGCCATCATCATCCTCATCCTCATCCACCACATCCCCACCCGCAGTCATAGCCATCTCAGCCTTCTGCAGCCACCCCCTAACCTCACCCAACCTCCCATCTACCAAATCCACCGGGCGCAGCTTGGCCTTATTCCGTATCCGCGGATCACAGCCCGCGTCTAGCAAAATCTCCACCACAGCTTTTGCTTCGCCTCCTTTCTCGCCTCGCTCTACTAAGCCGTTGCAGTAACGGACAGATTTGTGGAGTGGGGTGTCACCGTCCCGTTTCTCGGGGTGGTCAATCTCCACGCCTTCTTGATCGAGTATCAGATCCAGCACTTCGTACGAGCCGTAGGAGGCGGCGATGTGCAGGGCGCTGGCGCCTAGGGCGTCGGTTGTTGTGTTGAGGAAGGTTGCGATTGCTGAGGGGTTCTTGAGGGTTTTGAGGGTGTCGGAGAGGAGGGAGGTGTTGTTGCGGCGGCAGGATTCGATGAGTAGTTCGCGGGGGCTGGCGCCGGGGTCCGAGTCGGCCATGGTTGCGGGTGCTTTCGTCGTCAGGTTGTTGGTATGTGGTTGGGCTGATTTGCAGTTCGTAGGTCTCCGGATATGGATGTCGTGTGCTTAGGCTGTCTGATGTTTGGTCGCAGTGAATGGGGTGTTGTTAAAGCGGAGACATTTTCAGTGTGTTTAGCCGTCAAGTGCTCGCGGTTCGGTATGCCGATTGTCGTAAGTGAGGTCGTCGTTGACCGCGTACACCAAAGTGAAACCGAACCGCGAAAGCGAAGGCGCAGGTGCGTCAAGATCACCGACCAATCAGATCCCACAGCCCGAATTTTTCGATATGTACACTCATATCCCACCTCCCTCCCCAACTCCGACCTTCCCAACCCTCTCTAACAACCCAACTAACTCAAAATGATGCTCTTCTGCCCCTCCTGCAGCAACCTCCTAATCATCACCCGCATCCCCAGCTCCCACTGCTCCCGCGACACCATCTCCGAAGCGGGCTCCAACCGCTTCGAATGCCGCACTTGCCCTTACCAAATGGTGCTCGACAAGAAGTACTACGACCGCAAAGACTTTGAGTTCAAGAAGGCGGAAGATGTGTTGGGGGGAGAGGAGGCGTGGAAGAATGTTGAGCGGACGGCTGGTGAGTACCTGCGTTCTGCTCACTACTTATGTGGTTATGGTGGTTGATGGCGACGGTAGTGAATTGCACAGGCTGCGGTGGCAAAGAAGCCTACTTCAAGCAGATGCAGACGCGGAGTGCGGATGAGCCGATGACGAGTATTTACAAGTGCGTCGATTGTGGGACGCAATGGAGGGAGGGCTGAGTTGTGCGATTTCGAAGTGGTGCTTCAATGTGATGCTTTGGTTTGAAAGGGAAGGGAAGGGAAGGACTTCCGGGGATTGGCGTTCGGTTGCTGTTCAGAGATACCCACGGTGGCGAGGATATATGCATAGGACGAAAAAGGCTCGAAATAATAAGATGCTGGTCGAGACTTCCTCGTTCCGTTCTATCAGCTTTTAGGGGGGTATTTGCTACGCACAAGTAAACCCAGACCATTACAAATGAAATATCCAGCGATCGATGGCCTTCTCCAAGGTGTACCTCAGCTGCCATGCACCGTTCTCGTTGATGATGCGAATGCCAACTCTGCATGCCCACCGTATCTTGGTATCCAAGATGTCTGTGGGCGTTCCCAATCCACCGCCGAGCAGTAATGCATATACTGCTCTGACCATGCTCCCTCGAATCCACCTGTGACCGATGTCTGAACGCCACTCAACCAGCGGTCGACTCCTTCCTCTCCGGCCTCGCCCTCCTCGGCCCCTTCAGACTCTTCATCCGATTCAAAAACCCCCCACTCGGCTTCTCCTCATCCGTCCCACTCCGCACCGCCGAATCCGCAGTAATACTCCTAGTAAGCCCATACGGCTTCGGGCTGCTCGGCGCCCTCGCCCGACCGATATTAGCGCTCGGCTTCTCCTGCTCCGCAATCCGGATCTGCGTGCCCTTCTTCTCAAACGCCGAGTTGTACTCGCTGTCAAAAGGGTTGACCTCGTTCTCGTTCGTGTACTGCGCTCGCGAGGGCCCGCCGGCGCTTTGGGCAATCCTGCGGCCGTCGGATGCGCCGTCTAGGGCGTTGTAGCGGGCGTCTGGACTGCGGATTTCGCCGCCTGGGCCGCGGCGCTGGGAGGCGGACATGCCGCGGATACGTTGGGCGAGGGACTTCTTGCGGGTGAGGCCGCCGCCCATGGTGTTGTCGTCTGCGTACATGCCCTGATCTTCGGATTCGCGGCGCTCGAGCGCTTTCCTGGTGGCTGGTGCGCCTTCCAAGAAAGTTGAGGTTCCTAGGCCGTAGCTGGGATCTCCATGCACTTGCTCGACTTTGTCAGTCGGGTTGACATATGTGGGCGCGGGCGCCGCCTTGCGGGTCTGGCCGTAGTCTGCGAAGCCTTCTTCGCCGCGTCCGTGGAACTTGTCGAGGTCCAGTCGGCTGTTGAGTGGGCCCGAGCCTCCCAGAGCCATGTTTGCGGAGCCCTCTGGGAATGCCTGCAATGGTGCTCGGCGATCCTTCCGAGCGTTTCTGTGCGGGTTGCATGCATCGAATGGTCCATCGTGATGGAATACTGCAAGTATGATCAGCATAGAATCGCTTACAGCGTCATGTTCGAACTCACAGCCTTGCCCATAGATGCCAGTCACATCCAGCTTGTCAATGAGATCGAGATTGCGTGTGGGCTTGACCCGACGGCCATTCTTGTCGCGCCCTTCGCGTTTGTACCGCTCTTCACGCTCCTTCCGCTTCTCGCGTCGTCTGCGCTCCTCGCTTTCAGTACGTGGTGTTTTGTCGGCACCATCCCGTTCACGACGGTCCATTCTTTCTTTCGTCACTGACGACTCTGAGGCGCGTCTGCGGTGTTCTGGTCCTCGCTTTGAAGGGCTGCCTGGAGGCCTGGGTGGTCCACGAGGTGCTGGTCGGTCGTTGGGTCCTAGGAGGCGAGTGGTACCATCTGGAGCACCTGACCGCGTGGGAGGACCCCGAGACGGTGGTGCGTCTGCGACGAAAGTTCAGTAAGAGTAGAGTGTGTTGGCAACTTAGAAGAAGGCTCTTACCCATCTTCGCTGGTTGATCAAGAAGCGAAAGATCTTTCTGCAAGGTAGGAAAGTTAGCGAACATATCACTGAACTTCGTGAATCGCTCCATTGGAACGTAGGCGGCTCAGGGTATCACCATGACAGCTCGTAAAGTTGATAGTTGTCGTTGAGATGAGCAGAAAAAAGTGCAAAACGCCATCGTTACACCAATTTCTGCAGGTCCATTCCGAAATGTTTGCGTGCATATCCTGGGTCATGCTCACGCGATTTCGCACCAAAATATACGGGTAGTCACTTACGAATATATCATCTGGCACACTTGGCTTCCCCTGGCTCTTCACAGCGCTCTCGCTGGGATCGAGAAAAGGGTTATTCGACATTGTCGGAAATGCGTAGTCTGGCTGGGTGGCGGTCGCACTTGCAGGCGATTGCGAAGCAGTGCTCAATCGATTGCGGAAAGGGTTGTTGGAAGAGAGGTTCAGATTACCGGGAGAAGGTTGGCGTTGACCTGCGAAGAAGGATTGGTGTGAGTAGGAGCAAACACGTGCGGTTTTGTTATCAGGGATCGGCGGGGGGTGAAACAGGGAAGGGAGAGGGTTGGGCATTGGTCGCGCGCTTAGAGGCCAGCCTTACCAGGAACCGCGATGACGGGAACTGCCATTGTCACAATTCTGCAATGAGCCGCTTTGTTGTTGGTATGCGATGCTGATACAATGGGGATGGTGACTTCGGTGGTGGTGTTGTAGGAGTAGAAGGAGGGGAAAGGTCCGGTCAAAAAGTGTACCTCTCCTCCTTTGAGCCTGCTCGGTCGGTTACACCCGTGGAATGGCTGTGCACGCGGCACCCCGGTCGATGTCGATATATTGGCACGTGCGTGGGTGTGGTGGCGTTGCTGGCGAATGTGTTTGCTGTCGCTATGATCTTCTTGTGTGACGAATTGGTTCTTGGTGTTGGAGTGGGAGAAGAAGCGATCGAAGGCAAGAGAAAGCGCTCGAGATGAACGGGCAGCCCTTCGAGCGGACTTGCCTACGATCGACACAACGCTAAACTGGATTCCACCCCTGTCCTGTCTGTCTAAACTCAATCTGTTAAGCATCCGGACTTGGCTCTGCGAAGCTGCAGTCGCCCTCTACCTTGTGACCTCCTCCAGACGCATTGTTGTTGACCACAGGGAGTCCGCAAAGCTCAACTGGCCGCCGACCTAGCAGTTTGGCTTTCAACCACCTGCTCGTAACCGAGCAACGACCTTCTCGCGAAACCCCACGGTCTCGCAACAACCGTTTTCACCCCGAGGCAGGGTCCTGCGCCAGTCTGTGGAGAAAGCGGTCCAGGCACAAAAGCACGCGCACTAAACTTTACGGTTAATCAAGCCATCCCGAGGCCCTCCTCTACTTCACCCGAGCCGCATCGGTGTGGCGACCCGGAGTTGAGAGTGCGAAGCCGGATCGAACGTCGAGGATCAATCGAGACAGGCGGTAAGAGATAGGAGGTAGAGCGATGACGAACGGCCACCCCAACAGCCAAACGAACGGCTCATCAGCAATTCCCCGTGACCCAGACTTCTACGCTGGGTATTCGAGGTTTGAAATCGAACTTGAGGTACGTTATTAGCACTTCACCAAAAGACTTTCAATCGAGCGAGACGAGCTTGGATACTGACTACCCACACAGTTCGTCCAATCCCTCTCCAACCCCCAATACCTCAACTACCTCGCCTCGCAAAAGTACTTCGAAAGCGCGGAATTCGTCGCCTACATCGACTACTTACAGTACTTCCGCGAGCCGAAGTATTTGAAGTACCTGCAGTACCCTGGCCCGACGCTGAGGGTGCTGGAGCTGCTGCAGGAGGAGAGGTTTAGGAGGGATATTCTGATTCCTGCGGTTGCCGAGGCGATGGTTGCGGAGGGGTTTGAGGCGGCTACTAGGGGGGTTGAGGGGTGAGGGGATTGGCTGACTGTGGGAAGGGGTTATTGCGAGGCTGTAGAGTTGACGAGTGACGTCGTGATTCTGGCGCGATGCAAGGCAGTTCGATCAGATGCACAGCACGCATGAGTGCTTGGGGGCAACGAAGCGAGTCGAAAGCGCTCACGATCACTACCAGTTCGTCACGCAAGCATGTCGTTAGACAGGCATCGCGCCATCTGAGGGTACAGGCTGTATCTCAGACAATGCCGTCGTCTCGAGCAGGCACAGGACTCGAAGGTTATAGCATAAGAGTGCGGATCTGACGGTTGAGGAGGGACAATGTATTGTGGTTCACGTAGCTAGCCACCCCATAGCCAGGCGCGGCTACAACTGCTCCGACCGCCTTGTTATTCCTGTTGTTCACCTGATACTGCCTGGCGACTGCTATCGCGCAGGCTCGCGGCTTCGCTGCTTCGATCTGTAATTCGTCCTTCGAAGAATTGCTTCGGCGCGGCGTCCCCTCATCTTCGGCGTCGAAAGCTGGCCCCGCGTGTCCATATCGTACTGTTATCCATGCTCCTGCACCTCTTGGGCCTCCCACCTTGCCCCATCCTCACCCTGCACCACTATGCCATCATTTCCCGTTCATCTCCGGCTCAATACCGTCAGTCCTCCACCGCCGGCGCCGGCCCCACAGGCAAAACCATCTTCTCCATACAATGCATCCTCACCCTCTCCATCGGCAAGCCCATCCCAATAGCCATATAATGCAGCAAAGGCGGGTGGCCTTGGTAGGAAGCGTACGAGTCGCGCGCGATGTTAGACGTCCATTCGTGCTTGGTGGTGTCGGCGTGGCCCGTGCCGATGTATTTGTTTTGGAGCTGCTCTAGTTGCTGTTGGGTGCGAAGTTTGTCTGCCTGTGGGGGGAGATTAGCGGGGTGGGAAGGAGAGGGGGCACAAGGGGGATGGGAAGGGGATGGGGGGCGGACCATGGTGGGTGGTGAGTCGGTTCGCTAGTGGTATGGGAGAGAGGTGTTGTTAATGTATCGAGGAAGGTTAGAAAGAGCGATCGGCAACTTTGCATGTGAAAACCGAAAGCGTTGACTAAGGATTTACCTAATCAACGTCATTCACTTTAAGTGACGACATCACTCCAATCATTTACATTTCAATATGAACATACATTGATAACAATGGGACTCTGGTCCTCCCTCCTCTACTGGCGAACAAAAATCCCCTGGGACAACGACTGGCGCCCCCAACCCGGCCACAACCCAACCAAAACCCTCGACAACTCCCCCCAATGGCTCAAACGCACAGACATCGAAGCAGCAACCGTAGACATCGCCCCCTTCGTCGCCGGCTCCGGCGGCGTAGCCCACTTGTCTCAACTCCCGCACTTCGGGTTGACAGCTCGGGCGTCTGTGTTCCACAATGTTAGGACTATGACGACGATGCATCGGGCTGTTCTTCTATTGACGCCGTTGGTGTTGCTCTGTCAAGCGGCTGGGTTGGAGTATAGGCAGCTAATGCCGCGCTGGAGTCACGATCGGGAGAGGAGGCGGGAGGAGGGGGAGGTGCGGAGGCATGTTGACTGGGGCATGGGTTTGGGAGCGGTGGGGTGGGTTGTGCGGATGTATGTTTTCAAGGTTGGGAGGCGGTATTGGGCGCCGCTGGATGTGGTTATTGGGGGCGCGTTGGCGGATTTGATGCATCGGGAGTATTGTAAGGCTCATGGGTTGTAGACCATGTAGATATGTACATGATATATGGGAGTCGTAGGTTTCGTCAGCTTCTGTAGTCGTCGAGAGCGACGCCTCTTCTTCGTCGTCTCAGGAAATTTAAGGTGGGTGGTCTGACGACCTCGTTGAAGACGCCTGTGCCGTAGACGAGCAGGACGAAGCCGAGGACTTGCAGCCATTTGAAGGTCTCCCAGCCTAGGCCGAGGCTGACGAGCCAGATGAAGAGGGTGCGGCAGGTGTCGATTGTGCTTCGTGCTGTTGCTGAGATGGAGCGGGTCACGCTTAGGCCGAAGAAGTTGAAGCCGCTGTCGAAGTTAGCATATACAACATCAGAGTGTAGGGTACGATAACTCACCCGATCGATATCATGATCAGCAACGAGGTTAATGCGATAGTGCGGTTCGTGAAGACCTCGTGGAAAGCCTCCTGAGCATTGAAGTATCCAGTTCCGATCGCGCCGTGCAGTACACCCATACCGATTAACGTGACCGTGAAGCCAAAAACGCCTTCCCATCCCACAACCTGGATGGGGTCCATCGAGTACTTCTCCATGATGCTCTCTTCGAGCACAAATTGAGAGGCGGTAAAGATCTGCGCCCCAGCAATCATCAGAATGCCAACCACAGTCTGCGCCGCATTTGGTCCATCCTCATCCGCTGAGACAGCAATAACATCTCTAACCATCGCAATCGTCCTCGAGATCAACACATCGTGATCCGCACCCGGTCGTGTATCACCAGGTAGTTCCGGCGCATCGCCTTTCTTATCCAGATAGCCAGCCAACCCAACTATAGCGACTCCAAGCACAACAATGAACAAACTCGCCCACTTCCAACCACCCAAATGCCGCTTCAGAAACAACACGCTGAATAGTCCAACAAACAACACCAACGCTCCCCTCGTCATCTGATATATCGACGCAGCCACAAACAACAATCCAGCATTCATCAACGTAGTACCACAAATATCGCACACCGCCGGCAAAGCCAGCACAAGCACTTTCCACCCCGTCAACGGCCTCCTCTCTTTCCCGACCACCTCCCCGTCGATCAGTGGTTTCGCGACTGCGTTCGTGGGGTCGACCAGTGTCTGCGAAGAGCTCAAATCCTCTACCACATCCTCATCTTCCTCAGATATGCTCTCCTCCTCGGTCCCGATCGGTTGATACGCTCCCTTTGAGCTCCGGCCGAAGCGTTGGAGGAGGAACGACAGGAAGACGACTAGCCAGCAGCCGGACTCGCCGACGAACATTTGGAGGGTTTGGATTACGGGTTGTTCGAAGGTTTTGGGGTGGGCGGTGGTGCAGTCGGATATACATTGCATGTCCTATATATCGTGTGTTAGCGGTGGGAGCGGTAGGTGTAGGGAGGGAAGGGAAGGGAAGGGAAGGGAAGGGAAGCGTACCTGGTACTTGGTGAGTAGGGTGTTGCAGACACCGGTTAGCAGCATGAACCCGACGAGGACGGGGATTGTGGCTTCGGAGGTCGCCATGGTGGGCGGTTGTGCCTGCTATGTGATGCTGAGCAGGACCGCTCGAGGAGTTGTAGGTACAAGAAGGTAGAAGGTGTAAGTGTGCATGTGATAAGAGAGCATGCGACTACATGTACCTTATCGTCCGCCGCTGAGACCAGGCATTCATTAGACTCCACTTCCGGACAATGCGGGTTGTCTCAGGCTCAGACCATACTGTCTCAGACTCATACCCCCTTGGCCTTTACTCGAACGACCGCCTTGCATATCCTGCCTTTTTCTTGAACTACCTCACCCTTGCAGAACTCTGCACTCGGATTGAAGTGGCGCATAATGTTTGTGGGAGCACTCTAAGATGTCTTGGTGAGTGACTCAGAGAACGGGTATACATTGGATAAAGCGGCCACGATGCAATTTGGAGTGGCACCAAGAACTTGTCCACGATGGAGGCAGCGGTCAGATGGTCACCACATTCCACTCCTGATAGGCAACGTTTCCTGGTCGTGGACGTCGCAGATCCGGGACTCACTTTGAACGAAGTCGACTCCACCAGCGGCAAGAACGTCCATTACCACCCCATAGCACGAACCGGCAGGATACCAAACTTCGGCGCCTTCGACTGGTCCAAGAACGACGAATCTATCGTCGCGCTCGGCCTGGTCTCTGGTAGTGCCAGCTTGATCAAGCTCCGAGACGACGATCAGCCTTCTGAGACCGTGGTGCAGTACAGACTCAAGCAGCAGCGAAAAGCCAACTCTGTGGCCTTCAGTACGCAAGACTGGTTCGCTGTGGGTGTTGACAGAGCTCGCTCCGATATCTGCTTGTTCGTCTATGACACGAAGCGTGGGTCTGGAGGCTCTTCGGAAGCTGTGAGGAAGTTGTGCGCTGCGGAGGTGGTGTCGAGTGTGCGGTTCTTTCCTGGTCAGCCACAGGAGATTGTGGCGACGACGCAGCGGCAGTATATTCGGCTGTATGATTTGAGAGGTGAGACTCTTGATTGTGAATCTAGCATAGGACTGAACTTCTACAGATGGTGCGTCCAACGCGAATGCCAGCGTTCAAGCTATCACTAAGAATGTCAATAACATCGCCATCGACCCACTGGACCAAAATTATTTCGCTTCAGCAGGATCTACGGATGATCCAGCAGTGACTGTGTGGGACCGCAGATGGATGTCTTCGTCGCCCACATCGAGTTCAAGCAATGGCGCAGTGTTCGACTTCAAACCTGCTGTGAACAATTCAGTCAAGGCTACTGTATGGAGTCTTCGGTACTCTGGTCAACGTCGAGGTCGTCTGGCTGTTTGCTCCAGTGCTGGAGAGCTAAACGTGATAGATATGACCGAGGGACGAACAACTTCTGTGGCTTCCTCACATCACGTTCCTGCAAATCCATATGGAGGTCCCGGACCCTGGACCAGCAATCGATATGTCTCGAATACCAGGACACTAGAACGACCTTGGCACGATCTGCAGTATGGAGGGGATAGCAAGAAACGCATCATTGCTTATGACTGGATCCTGGACGGCGAGGCGGGCTCAGCGGAAGGGCAGGGCATGTTAGTACTTCGACCAAGTCGGGATGTCGAGATTATACGGGTACCCACGTCGAAGCCACTGGCAGGTATCACGGCTCGCAGCGACCTAAGCATTGGCCTCGGTGACCTGTCTATCTCTGAAGCGAGATATGGCCGTGAGCCAATCGAGCCAAAGGCGCCATACGAGTACGTGAACGGCAATAATGCCGAAGACTTTGGACCGCACGACTACGATGGCGAAGGAGCCGAGTTCGTAGATCCTTTCGAACAAACAGCTGCACCTCGAAGCTCCACGAAAGTGGCTCGTTTGCTTTCTTCGACTACAGTACAAGCCGAGCGATGTCGCCAAGGCTACTTATTTGACTGCCGGAAGAACATGGATATTGTGGCCGGCAACTGGCAGCTGGAGCGTCTTTGGGAGATCGTCGACCGCTTCAAACAGCAAGCAACCGACGACGGGATGGTCCACGGCGGTTTCGATCTGAGTTTCATTGGTGTTGCTGGGCTCTGGTCGGAGACCTTCGGTGACAGCCCTCGCCGCAAACCACCAGCATTGACATCCAAGCCTAAACATGCTATAATCGGACTGAACCGTGTCAGGGAAATACCGGCCTTCGAAGGCGAGCGGACAAACTTTGCCGAACATCGCCAACTATGCCTAGCCGTATGTGGGTGGAAGTTCACGGTCGACTCTCTCGAGGCTGAATGTCAGGAGCTGATCGAACGAGGATTGTATTACCAAGCGATCGTGCAAGCTGTACTGCACGACGAAGAGCATATTGCGCTGAATTTACTAAGATCTCTGATCAGATCTCGAACCATACAGAACATCGGACTTGGCGCCCTTCTTGCTTCGGACAGCATCAACGATGAGCAGCGAGAGATGTGCCAATGGATGGCTGCAGATACGAACGACCCGGCGCTGAAAGCACTGTTGGCTTTCTTGGTGTCTGGGAACTGGCGGGATGTGATGAAAACCAATTATCTTCATCTTGGCTATAGACTCGCACTGGGCCTCAAATACCTGAACGACACCGAGCTAAGCGGCTTCACCCAAAGCGAAACTGCTCGTGCCGTCAGAAATGGCGATCTCGAAGGAATCCTATTGACCGGCCTCGGTGACCAAGCCATGGACCTCTTCCAGACATATATCACGCGCACGAACGACCTGCAAACTGCAGTGCTTGCTACCGCTTTCACAAACCCACTCTTCGTCGACGATTTGAGGTGGGAGATGTGGAAAGAAACGTACTTCGAGCAGATGCAGGCCTGGCGATGCTTCGTACCCCGAACCAAATTCACCGTCCAGCACAACCGCATGGCAAAGACGAGAGAAGGCCGCACCTTAATCAAACCCCCAGAAGCACAAGTAACTCTCCGTTGCCTACACTGCCAAAGCAGCCTCGCGACGAACGATAGCAGATACATCAACGGCTCCGCCCCACTTCCCCCAACCGGCCCCTTAACCTCCAACGCCGTTCGAGTCTCTGGCCCGGCCGCGAACGCAGGCACGGTCTGTCCTACCTGCGGCCGCCACATGCCTCGCTGCGGTTTGTGCCAGATGTGGCTGGGCACGCCGAATCCTTCTACCGTCGGCGGAGCGAGGGAGCTGAGTAGAATTGATGATGTTATGGCGAGGCTTGTGAGCTTTTGCAAGCGCTGTGGGCATGGGTTCCATGCTGATCATGCGAGGAGTTGGTTTGGGAGGCATGGGGTTTGTCCTGTGCCGGATTGTGGGTGTGCTTGTGGGGTTGGGGGTTGAGTGGAAGATGATGATACGGCGGGCCTATCGACAGGAAGTGGTAGGACGACACTGAGAGCAACTTCATGGTGAAAGTTCCGGACGACGAGATGGTGAAAGGAGAGCTACACCAGTTGTTCGAGCTGTTGTCCATGGCCGGCTAAATCAACCGGTTAATGACGCACCTCTGTATCTCCGCAACTGGATCTTCTTGGGTGGCGATGGTTCTCCATTGACTGCTGCAAGAGCTACTTGCAACCTCCAACTTGCGGCTCAGCTAGACCTTCTCGAAATCGACTAACACCACAATCACCCTCGCGAGTTCGCGCAGCTTCCGGAAGAATCGCACAATGGCACCAGCTCAGACACTTCCGCAAGACCTATCATCACGCTACCTCGAAGGCGGACTGCTCCCGGATGTCGATGAGTATGGCGACAATCCAGTGGTCATCCGCTTGACAGACGAAGAACGCATATCAGGCCGAACAAGACCAGACACTATCCAACAACTACTGACCATCTTCCACCGTGATGGCTTCGTCGTACTAGAGAATGCCATCGACGAGCTCGTCGACAAACTATACCAAAAGATGTGCGAGGAGAACGAAACGTACCTACAAAAGAAATTCATGCAATGGAACCAGGGCGCCACAACTAAGAATGTCAGCCAAGCTCCACCTTTGACTCCGGACTGGCTGCACAAGGACTTCTATGCCAACGTGCATATGATGCGTGTCGTCGAGAACATCCTTGGCCCTCAACCAGAGATTCGATTGCTCAACGCAAATGTCGCTGTGCCAGGAGCGACGGGTCGGCAAGCGGTACACAGCGACGTCAACCATCGCTATCCGTCGATACCATTTGGCATCGTCATCAACACATATCTCCAGGACTCCAGCGAAGCGACGGTGTGACCGAGGTGTGGTGCGGAACACACAATCGCTATGCGCGGGAGGATCAGCAGCCCAACAAGGAAAGCGGATAGATCAGTAAGGAGGCCATCCAGAGGCGTTCTAGGGAGCGAAGACCAGTGCAGCCAACCGTGAAGAAAGGCTCCATCTGTTTCGGGGACCTGAGACTCTGGCACGCCGGAATGCCGAACACGAGTGACCATCACCGGATTATGCTGGCCATCGACTACTTTGTTGCATGGTACCAGTGCCCGATGAAGCTGAAGCTGCCAGCGGTGTCGAAGCAGCAAGTGGAGTCCTGGGGTATCTCGACGGCTGGAATAGAATGGGTGGATGGAGATTTCGATCATCTGGACCAGCCATTCTTCCTGAATATGTCTCAAGATCCGTCGATGTATATCAAGCAGACGCCGAAGGGGGTGGAAGATTGGAGAGCGAGGGAGACAGGGAAGTTTGAGTTCGACAAAGCAGTCGTGAGCGATCAGAACTACTGGACGCCGGAGTAGGATGAGGTTCCAGGACAGCACCCGTACACATCATCACAAAACGAAGCACTTTCTTTGTCAGTCGCCATCATTACAGGATTGATTCAGACTTGCAGTGGCTATTGAAAGACACGCCTGCATAAGCATGAAGAACAGCGGATTGCAAGCCACGAGCATCAAAGTTCGTCTCGACTACTTGCCAGAACCGGCAACCAGCCTTTAGTCCCAACAACTCGAAGCATATGCCAAGGGCCGGGCTCTTGGTATACTTGGCGACAATCTGCCTTGCTGCGTGCAAGCAGTAGCCAAGCAACGCTTCGCACGACCAGGAACGAACACGTTGTTGAGGTTAGTCTTCCTCGTCTGCATATCTCTCCCTTCCACATTCACGGATCAGGACCTCCGAGTGTGCTCGCGGATGCGAGACAACGAAGCACTAGCAGTGAGAACAACAATAGTGACAACGTGAACAAGGTGGCAAGCAAGATGTATAAGACTGCAGCTATCGCCTTGAGCGACAAGATTGCAGTACACCGATCTCAGACAAGTTTTCTCCGCTTCACAAAGCTACACCACAACCCACACGCTCTTCCAACATAACCACACTCGTAGCGCCAACACTCGTGACCGGCCCAGGGTTGGTAGTGGGCCCAAGCCAGACAGCCGCGACAACAGTACCGACAGCAACGATCCAGGTGAACGTTGGAGCAACCCAGGTAGGAACGGGGCGACGTGATGTGTTCGTTTTGCAAGTTCGAAGCTGATGGGATGTAGTTCGACGCCGGGGATGCTGACTTCTTCGGCTTCAAGCCGCTCTGGCAGCAGGTATGCCAGAGCAAAGGGTAAGCTCCTGCACGACATGGCTGCGGGGTCTCATGCGGAAGCTTACTTTCGCATCCAGTTGCGATCTGGGGACGCCACTATCCTTTGATTACAACATCGATTCATTGGGTGTTCTGCACGAAACCAGCGGCGGCTTTGTGATGGAGGGCTTGGTCAACAACAACCAGACTGTCACGGATGCTTTGTTGAATGCAATCGAGCATGTCCTTCTGCAGTCGCAACAGTGCACGGATACGACCGGGCAGAAGTGCGCTTTCAGTAAGAAGCGGGACCCCGACTCTGGACCTGAATTGAGTGACTGCCAAAGGGAGTCGCTGTGAGTTCGTCCGGTGCTCTGGATTCTGTACGATGATTTGGACGACTTTGACTAATGATGGTCTTTCACACAGCGTCGAATGTACCTACGCCAGCTTCATCTCAGCCACGTTTTCGACCCGACCTTCGATATCAATGCCTTTATCGAGATGACCGGCAAATCGGGTGAGACTGGAGTTTTCGATTGTGACAAGATTTTTGGTATCATCGGCGCTGGGACCACACGGTTTGACGCCGACCCGGTCATAGCAGGCGGAGTGTCCATTGCGCAGATCGCCTGCAACGCCATCTTCAGCGGCTAGTCGATAGCGAAGTACAGCGCTGAGGATCGCAGGAAGGAAGGGGACGGGACTTTGTTGTTCTTCCAGATGTAAAGGCGAAGTGAATGCTGCTATGGTCTGTGCTTTTGTTTCAAGTTCTAGAACTAGAGGATGGGAGTTGAATCTTCATCGGAGCGTTTCAACGACCGAATGTTCCATCTCACATCATCTCATCAGGATGCGAGTCTCGTGCGAGATCTTGAACTTCCTCAAGAGCGGCAGCGGCCTGATGCGTGCGACCTCGGGCAAACGGTATGAGAAGTAATACTCTCCACCATTTTCTTAAGGACACCTGGCGCTTTCGACCCTCCAGTTGTCAGCCACGTACAGTGGGTAGTGCAGCATGTCCTCACAAGATGTAACCAGTTCGGCCATGCGCAGACAGATCATAGTCGAGAGCCCGAGATCTCCAGCCCATTGCCGAAGAGATATACCCGCGGCAATTAAAGCTTCATGGGAATCATGGTTCACGATCCGGTTGAAACTCCGACACCACTAAAGAGCGGACCTGCCAAGCATGCTACGACTCGTGGCAATACGAAAATCGCACCCATTCGGTCGTCGAAAGTACAACGGCGCCGGATGTCGTTGCCGTAGAACCAACAACGAACGCTTGGGAGCGGAGAAGATGTTCATGAGGCATTTGCAAGGACCTCAGCACAACCGAACTACCGTAGGCTTTGGCGACATTCTATGTCATTACTCTCTGTGACGCTTCCACCTACGCTGTACCATATCGTTGGTCAGATTACCTGACATTCAAAGGCAGGACTGGGACCATGAGAGCTTCTACAGGCAACGCCGAGTATGGCGAGAGTGGGAAGGAGGCGAGTTTCCACCACGAGCGTGCGGCAAGAATACTCGGTGTCGAAGAGATGGGTGTTGCCCAGCAGTTCGAGGACGTCGATACTGCCAAAGTGCTTCGCAAGATCGATTGGAGGCTTTTGCCGGTGCTTTCATTCCTCTACCTGCTGGCCTTCTTGGACCGCTCGAACTTAGGCAATGCCAAAGTAGCTGGTCTCGCAGACGATCTGGCTCTTACAGGAACGCAGTTCAATCTGGCCGCGACGGTATCATTGTACCTCTTGCCGTTCGAGTCGATTCTGAGACTGACCGCATCGCAGGTGTTCTTCTTTCCATACTGCCTCTTAGAGATTCCGGCCAACGTGATGCTGAAGATACTGCGCCCTTCTCGCTGGATCGGGTGTCTGGTTGTAGCCTGGGGAACGGTAGGTACTCCGCTGAGTTTCGTGCAAGCCACAGACCAGCTGACCGATGAATTGTAGGTAACCACCTGCACTGGGGCGATCCACAACTACGAGGGCCTGCTTTGCGTTCGGATATTCTTGGGGGTGACCGAGGCAGGGTTTTTTCCTGCTGCGACATATTTGGTCAGCGCCTGGTATTGTCGGTAAGATATAGATAGGGAGCTTCTACTATCCGATACACAGCTAAAACTTCTGTGCAGGTTCGAAGTGCAAACTCGTATAGGGATCTTTTACTGCGCAGCGTCCTTGGCAGGAGCGTTCTCTGGCATACTGGCTTTCGGGATCAGCAAGATGGACGGCGTGGGCGGTCTGGCCGGCTGGAACTGGATCTTCATATTGGTACGAGATCGCTGGGCCAAACCCTGCCTTGTCTCAGACATATGCTAACGCTTATGCTCTTCTGTCTGTAGGAGGGCATGGTCACCATCTTGACCGGCTTTGCCGTCTTCTGGCTTTTACCCGACTCGCCCGAGACTGCCAAATGGCTCAGCCCTAGGGAGAAGGAATTCCTTCGATATCGCCTCGAGCAGGACACTGGCACCAAAGAAGGAAGGGTCAACACCACCGAGAAGTTCGAGCTTAAGTACTTGATCAAAGACCGATTGCAAGATCTGGGTTACCGTCTTCATCTACTGGGGATCAACGTAAGAATATTTCCTACCGTGCTGGATGTGTGAGTGCTAAGACTTGACAGGATACCCAACTACGCCATGACGTTCACCGCACCGCAGATCATCGTGAACCTTGGATACAGCTCCGCCCAAGCCCAGCTTCTTACAGTGCCGATCTACGCCGGTGCTCTTATCTCCACCATCGTCTGCGCCAGACTATCAGACCGATACAAGAACAGATGGAAGTTTGTTGTCTTTCCATATTTAGCCGCCGTCGTTGGCTTCATCGGTCTCCTGGCCGTTCCCCAGGAGAGGCTGCCGGGCCTGACTTATGCTTTCCTCTTCCCGGTCACCGCAGGCTGCTACCCTGGCGTCATCACGGTGGTGTCCTGGATAGCCAACAACATTGCGCCAAGTTCCAAAAGGGCTTGTGGAGTAGCCTTGTCTCTGATGATGGCGAATTTCGGCGGAGCGATCGGGTCGAATATCTTCCTCGCTGACGAAGCGCCTCGCTATTGGACTGGCTACGGCTTGAGTCTAGGGTTCCTCGTTATTGCGATCGGATGCACCTTCTTCTTAAGGGGTGCGCTCGAGCGCATCAACCACAAACGAGACCAGTATACAGAAGCAGAAGTAAGGGAGAAGTACTCCGAACGTAGGTCAAACCAGCTTCGGATATGATGAGACTGACGGCTAATCATTTTACAGAGGAACTGCTCGACATGGGTGACGCTTCTCCACTATACAGATATGTGTACTGATCTGGCGACATGAGTAGCTGTATACTACAGATCAGCTCTGGGATGTGCTGATTTGCAATTTGTCTGGTTGCTATTGTCACGCTTCGTTTTCGAGGTGAAGCTGTCTAAGGCTCTACCTCCAAGATCAGAAACGTTTATCGTTTGCTAGGTACTTCAGTTGAACTACGACGAGTGAAACGAGACAGTATGCACAGTAGTTCTACGACCAGGACCGCGTTGTTGACAGCGGCTGAGTGGAAAGTTTATCATCGCCCCTCCGACCCTTTCTCCTCCTTCGACTCCGGCAAACACATGGCAATACCCGAGCAAAGTTTCTAGTACCACTGTTTGCACTCGGCGGGGTGATGATGTATTGAGTGCTCCGCGAGGAGAGTAGCCGGAAGTCATACACCGGGCTGGATCGTCCAAGCTTCATGATTGACTTCAGACTTAGTGAAGCAGTTGGAGACTAGAAATATGTAAGCAAAAGGCAGTGGAGGGCTCATCCCATTGCGAGGTTCTCTATTGGGCTTTCATCGATTCCATTTCGTTCTACTTCATTTCGCTGTTTCGCTGCATCTTTGCACTTGCTCCTTGCGGGGGACTCTTTTATCAAGATGGGCAGTATCGGACAGATGGAGACGGATTACGATGTTTTGATCATCGGAGCAGGCTTGAGCGGCATCTATTCAATATACCGTATGCGAGAACTCGGTGTAAAAGCAAGAGTTCTTGAGGCTGGATCAGGTGAAGGGGGGACGTGGTATTGGTGAGAAACCTCGAGTGCCATTGCAAACTTCGAAAACTGGACTTACGCTGATAGTATGCAGGAATAAATATCCCGGGTGTATGCTCGTACCCAACAACCTCGAATGAGGACGACCCTGACATGTTGCAGGCAGGTTCGATTCAGAAAGCTACAGTTACCACTTCACTTTTTCCCAAGAAGTTCTGGACGAATGGGACTGGTGAGTAACCATCGGGTAGAAGAGTCCCCGTTGTCCGTGGATCTCTCTCGTCTAAGGCATTATTGACCCTTTCACCGTTCTGATCTGTAGGACCGAGCACTTTTCGCCGCAACCAGAAACTCTCAAATATGCACAGTTCATTACTGACAAGTTCGACCTACGCCGAGATATGCAGTTCAATACCAAGGTCAAGACGGCGCACTGGCAGAACGACAAGACCCAGTGGCTCCTGACAGACTCAAACGGCAAGCAGTACTCCAGTAGATTCTTGATCACAGCGATGGGCATCTTGAACGATCCTACTTTCCCGAACATTCCTGGAGTAGAAGACTTCAAAGGAGAGTCTTTCCATACCTCTCGATGGCCAAGCCAGTGGAGTGTCGAAGGAAAGAGGGTTGGGATCATTGGCACTGGCGCTACAGCAATCCAGATCATTCCTGAGATTGCTAAGCTGCCCTTGAAGTCGCTTACTGTGTTCCAGCGTACGGTACGATCTTGCAAAACTCTATCTTATCTAAGACAATCGCTAACCCTTTTGCCCTTCTTTTTCAGGCAAACTGGTAGGGCGTTCGAAGATAAGCAGCTATGAACAGTTCACTGACATCGTGCAGGGCAGCTCCACTTCGCAACACTAAGATTGAAGCTGAGGAGATGACCGAACTACGAAGACGCTATCCCGAGATTATGAAGATGTGCTCGGATTCTCCTGCTGGATTTTGCTACGCCATGGATACCCGCAAGACCATGGAAGTCCCCGAAGCAGAACGCCTGGCATTCTGGGAAGACCTTTATAGCCAGCGCGGCTTCGCCAAATGGTTCGGTGCCTTTGCAGATCACCTGACAGATCGCGAAGCCAACAAAGCCTTCAGCGACTTCAACGCCGCCAAGATCCGCCAAAGGGTGGACGACCCAGCTGTGGCCGAGAAACTGGTACCCAAAAGCCACGGATTCGGAACGAGGCGTGTACCACTGGAGACAAATTACTTTGACGTATACAACAAGCCTAATGTCCGCCTCGTCGACTACACGGCTGATAGTCCGATTGAGCGGGTCAGCGCTAACGGTATCGTTCTCGCTTCCGGAGAAGAAATTGAACTAGACCTCATAATATACGCAACTGGCTTCGATGCCGTAACGGGAGCACTACTCAGAGGCATCGACCTCCGTGGCATCGATGGCAAGACTCTGAATGATACGTGGGAGGATGGTGTCAAGACATACCTCGGTCTCTTCGTCAAGGGCTTCCCAAACATGGTACGTATTAGTATCGACAGCGCTGAGCTTTTCGAGACACGACTGACCGTTGTACGATGTTGTTCTTTAGGCGATGATCATGGGTCCTCATCAAGCGTTCGGCAACATCCCACGCAGCATCGAATTCGCAGTCGACTCGGTAGGAAGATTTATCAAGCACTGTATGGAGAATGGCATCATGCGCGCGGAGGCTACTGAGGAGCGCGTTGAGTACTGGACTGTAAGCATGCACCTGTTGCGGTTCGTCTGAACGTCTGGACTGACCCTAGTACATCAGGACCATGTCATCACAAATGGCGAAGGACAGTTGTCGAACGAGATCGACAGCTGGCTGACAGGCGTTAACCACAACGTCAAAGGAAAGACCAAGAGATTTCCAGTCAGATATACTGGCCCTGGGCCTCTGTATCGCAAGACAGTCAACGATGTGGCGGACCGAGGATGGGAAGATTTGTCTCTGAGCAAGTAGAGATGGAGTGGAGGTCCGCGGATGAGTGAACGAAGTGAGAAGTTGGTTTCATGTGCTTTTGTCGGCCCTTGTGCACTCCAGACCAGTCATCGAGCGCAACTACTTTTTGATCAATACCATGATCCGGATAGGCTCTTCAGCTTTCTCTTACGACCTACCAGCTTCGTTGGCAGTGTGGTACTTGCGGTACGTGGTTGTGAAGAGGCTGTCGACGGGAGACTACCCAGACGGAGTAGCGTTCGACGGTGTAAAGCAACATTCTCACTCCGCAAGTCAAGCACGGATATTCAGCAGACCTCGTGTTCGTTTCCATTGCGGTGCATATGCAAGAAAAACTGCTGATATTGGGTGAGCAACTGATGGTCAACAAATATAGTAGAGGTAGATAGCACGAAGCTACTCAACAGGTTCGTCATCCCAAAAGACGAAAAACCTCGCCTCAACGCTTTCTCTCGAGAGGTCCGCTGATTTCGTCTTGCGACTTGAGTGGGAAGGAGGAGTGCACAGCGCATCGCGCCCGGCCATCCTTCTTCGAGTCGAAGATCTTGAAGACCCAAGCCTCGTCCGGAGACATATCGCTGGCGTGATACCATTCCTGACCAGGGTTGTGCGCCAGATTTGCGACTTCGTGCCGCGCTGCCGCCTCACCGTTCGACGAGCACTCGGCTCGCTGATTGTTGTGTGCCATGTTCTTGGATACATTGCCATACTGTCCCTTTCCCGGAGGCCGCAAGTTCGCAACGACAGTACGGAAGTCGTTCTCGTCGAGCGATTGATAGTCGCAAAACGCGAGAGGGTCTCTCTTCACTCAATTGGCGCCCTGGAGACAAGGTGAGTTGGCGCTTGGGAGAAGGTCACGATGTGGACCCGAAATGCTTACCATATGTTCATGATGGCCCAATGATTCTTCATACGTCGCTCTGCCTCTTCTTCGGGTAGGTTCAGGTAAAGAATTTGTTCAGCGCCTCGATACGATTGATCAACGTGGACGAATCTCTGCCAGTCTCATCAGCTACAGATTCCGTTGATCTCCTTGCTGTCATCCGTTAAGCCAGACCGCTGGATTGTGCTTCGTAACGAAGTCCGTATCTTCTTTGGCGAGAGCATCGCCTTGTGCGTCTGTGAACGTGTGACGGCGGCAAAGGTACGATACGGGATGGACGTAGGAAGCTCCGGTTCTGTAGGTTGTGGAGTGTGAGCTCCCAGTTTCTTGATCGAGAACGACCATATTGGAATAGCTTACAGCTTCTTGATCAGGTTGCTGCACTCGGGATAGTACTCTTGCTCAACATGTGCTTCGTCAAGAAACGTTTTCTCTTTTGGCGAAAAGTCCACTAGCTGGAAGCCGTTCTCGTCCAGCGAGAATTCCGATCGAACAGGACGAAGGTCTTTGATGTCTACTTCGTGCGGCACATGCTTCCTGCGCTTCTCGAACACAGTTCCAGGGTACGTCTGAACGATACCGCCGTCTTTGAGTTCAAGGTAGTGGTACAAAGTCGAAGGCTCTGAATGGAGGGCGTCTGTTGGATGGGCGACAGCGGCAGTTGCCATGTTGGCATTCCTTTGTGCTGATAGATTCAGTTGTTGATGTCACAGAAGTTTGACTATTTTTACTATATAATAGGCAGACAGACAGAAACTGGACTTATTATCCTTGTATTCAGCAGTTCCGACTTAAAGCCATATCGCGGTTCCGAGGAGTGATTTGAGTTACGGCTTTTGATCGCCTTGGGTTGAGAACCTGACGACATCTCGTGGCACTTTCGTGGTAAGTGCCACTTTGCGTTTTCCCAGGTGCAGTCCACGGCAGAATGGGATTGCAGCTCGAGGACTCCACGTGGTCCAGATACACTTGTCGGTAACCTCGGGTATCCGTACGTAAGGTGACCAGTGGTCGGCTTGCCCTGTCGTCCGTGTGCATGTCCGTGTTGACGCAGGATCTTAGCCCAGCCGCCCATCCTTTCGTCCTCATCTGCATCGTGAGAAGCAAGCAAGATCTGGACGCCAATGGACCACCGTGTCCCCGTGAAGTGCATACAAGATCAAAGCTTGCCCATGTTTTAGCCCCGCTAGCCCATAACCTTATTCCCAACTCAATCACATGGACCATCTCCTTGGAACTTGCCACGCGAGCCAGACCAACGGACGGATCCCCGCGCTCGTCTGTTGATCCCCGATCGCAGCGCCTCCTTCCTAATAGTGGCTGCCCGGGCAGTGAACGCCGAAGCCTTTGTATGCTTGATATCTGGACGGCTCGCCCCCAAGATGTCGCGGCTCTTACAACTTTCTTTCCTTCTTAAGGTCGATCGACTACATCTGCCGGATCTAGAAAGCCATGGCAGACATCACAGCGACCGATATCCTCCATGATATGAAGGGGTCGAAGAAGTCAGCTCTCCACCGCGAACACCATGACGTTTCGTCAAACGCCAGTAACCATGAGAAGTCCCAGCAGGATATCGAAAGGACAGCAAGTCACGGGGCAGGCTACGATCTGTCTAACATCCCTATCGAGGACGGAGAATACGTAGTGACGGCAAAGACATGGGCTGTCGTTGTCGTGCTTGCCCTCTCTTATGGTATGTGTTGTCTAAAGGTCTTAAACCCGAAACTGATCGTGTTGACTTATTCGCTTTAGGTATCAGTTTCTGGCCTGTCCCCTTCTTCTCTACGATCCAGTCGGGTGAGTACATGTTGGCTTGAGCTGCGTTATGACGCACACAGGCGTTCGAGTGCTGATGTTTGGCAGGCATGGCTGAGGAGTTCGGAGCAAATCCAGCTTCGGGAGCTTGGTATGTATGGCCACGTAATCACAGATCCGTAGATTGACAAGTCTGCATAGGGTCACATCCGTATATACGGCAGGCGGCACTATCGCCTTCATGGTCTGCGGCGCCAATTCGGATCTCTTTGGCAGGCGGTACTTCATTCTGTTCGGCAACATTCTGGTATTCGTTGGCTGCATTGTCGGTGCTACGTCTCACACGATCGGTCAAACTATCGTTGCCCATGTTATGATAGGCTTCGGAGCTGGAAACTGCCAGCTCGCCGCCTTTGCGCTGCCAGAATTACTGCCCAACAAGTGGCGACACTTCGCAGTGGTCATTGCTGATGGACTCATCTACTTCGATGTGATCGTCGGTCCAGTGGTGGCACGCATTGCTTTCACTCATGGCCAGACTGTAAGTGCATAGTTACTGTGCCTCAAAAGCCGATCTCTACACGACTAATGCTGATACATCTTTAGTGGAGGTGGGGCTACTGGGGTGTTGTGATCGCGATTGCCATCACATCCGTCATCCTTGCTCTGTTCTACCATCCTCCCAAGCACCCACGCGGCATTCCGTGGGACCAAGCCGTAAGACGTCTGGACTATGTCGGGATCCTAAGTTTCACTGCGGCGGCGTCCATGATCTTGTCCGGCATCGTGTACGTACAACTTCTACCTTCGAACTCTCCAACTGTGATCGGATTGTTGGTCGCCGGCTTCGTATGCCTTCTCTTCTTCGCCCTCTGGGAGACCTTTGCGCCCATCAAGGAGCCACTCGCACCCACTCGACTATTCACCGCCAACAGGGGACGAGCGTTGACCGCTCCCTTCGTCGTTGGATTTGTCGTTACGATGTTCTACTACGGTACCAACATTACCTGGCCAACTATGGTAGGAGTCTACTTCACCAACGCTGAAACGCCACCGCGCACAGTTTATCTACTCGCGACGGTCCAGGGCTTTGGGATTTTCACTGGAGCCATGATCTTGTCCTTTGGCGGCAAGTATTTCCAACACTGGAAGTGGCAGATGGGCGTCCCAATCACTCTGATGACGTTCTTCGGCGGTCTTCTAGCATACGTCACCCCGGCGCATGAGAACCTGGGCATTGCTTTTGCTTTCCTTACCGCCACATTCTACGGCTATGCGCAATACCTGTCGATTGCCTATATTCAGTTTGGTGCGGATCAAGTCGAACTGGGCATCGCAGGTGGGCTTGCCGGCGTTGCAAGATACGCAGGAGGAGCTGTTGCCGTCACAACCTTCGCATCGATCTTGGTGAGCGTCCAGACGAGCTATGCAGTCAGCCATGTCATCCCGGCTGCGGAAGCTGCTGGAGCGTCACCTCAGGTCGCCGAAGCTGTCCTCGCGGCATTGCCTTTGGGTGCAGCGGCGCTGAAGAAAGTCCAAGGTCTGACGACAGACATTGCCACAGCAGCGGGCGCTGCATTCATCGAGAGCTACGTGCAAGGAGTGAAGTAAGTAGGGAGATATGAGACAGTGTGTGCAGTTCGCTGACTTTCTATAGGACTGTGGCGTTGGCGTCGATCGCTTTTGGCGGCGTAGCTATCATTGCATGCTTCTTCCTGGAAGACATTGGTAAATCGTTATTGGGCAGCCCTTGCCTTATATATGACATTCACTAACGATTTGAAGGGCCTAAAATGACGCCAAAGATCGAAATCTATCTCGAGAACGATACTCAGGCGGAAAAGGTATGCTGCCACTGCTTGCGGAATCGATATTTTCGATTTTCTCGCTAATATCAGGACAGAACAAGTATCACTAAGCTTTGCGCGGTCCCGAACCCGCTGTACGATGGATTACTCTTAGAAGAGTTTTGCTTGTTTGCATGTTCGATACCCTCCAAAATCGGATGGGACGATGTATAGCATTCTCAGCATATTCAAGCTCGAGGGTAACATCGACGGTGTTCGTCAGGCCATCGTTCAGCTCTCGTCCTACTTCAAGCTCGAGACTCAGCTCCATGGACGGTAGCTTATCTGACATGACGGACCGTTGCCACATGAAACTCTTTGACTACATCGTTACCAGAACGCCATCACCCGTGCCTCGACACTCATCCTCGGCTCTGCATCGTCAGCGACCCCATGTACCACCGGCGAGCAGTGCGCACATAGAGCGGACATCTTTGGATCACGCTCGGTCGCCGTGTCGGCGAACTTTAAGATCAGGACATCATCAGGCTCTTGGTCCGTCTTGCAATACCACCTTTGTCTCGAGTCTTTGGCCTGCGGCGTCTGGGTAAGCTGCTCCAGCATGTACTCCCCACTCTCCAGGACGTTGCTGGTGGCACGATACTCAATGGGCTGCATTGTAGCAGGGTCTGTTGTGCGCCAGTCAGCCACGGCAAGAGGGTCACGCTTGACCGGCTTGATTGGTCGCCAAACAGAATAGGCAGCATATCGCTTCGGTCCCAGGCCTTCGTCCTCGGCATGTAGGGCTTCTTGTGCAGCTGCAGAAATGTCTTTGCGGCAGTATCTCGCTGTTCGCTTCAGGCCTCGCAGCGTATAGTCACAGTGCGCGAAACGAGCCGGCTCGAGACCTGCATCTTGTCTGCCGTTGACTTTCGATCAGAGGTTAGCATTATTTCCTAATTGAGCTAAGAATGTGTGCTACTGAGGACGACCATACACACCCCAGGGACGATCTTGCTCGGTGAGCTTCTTCACTGCATCATCGTGTGTGTCGCCCTTCTTCCGATAGAATGTCGGGTCGTTATTGTTCGCAGCTAAACGCTTACGGATGCCTAAATGGTTGACGACGACCTTCTTCGCACCGGTGACCTGGCGAACTAGTCCTTGGACCTCCGACACATAGATGTCTTCGACGTTGCTGCCTTCCAGCCACTCATCCTCGTTAAGAGCAGATTGATGCTTGATATATGTGAAACCCTGTACGTCCAGCCCTTCCGGTCCTTGTATTATTTCTGGTGAGGTTGATGGATCGTACAAGTCGACTTCAACGTCTTCTCCATGACTGTGTGCAGGGCCAGAGAATAGTCCACGATCCTCTGGCTTGACTGAGAGGTCTGGAACGTTGTATCGAACGGTTGCCCGCACAGGACCGCCCATCTTGATGATTCAGGGATCCAAGATCGAGTCAGTGAAGGTGACAGACTGACAGTAACGATGTCTTTCGGAAGCCCTACATTAACGTTAGAGACACATCAATCATATATGTTGCTAGACTACGCTCACGTGTTTAGTTCAGACAGATCCAATCGCTAGCAGAATGCACTCATCTACAATTTCAACAAACAGACAACGAACCCTCGGCTATTAGTTTCGGTAATGCTTCGCCTTCCGTTGACACCACCTCTTCGCTCAGGTGTATACTGTGAACGCAATGTGCCGGATACGAGGGACTTCCGGGCTTATAACAGCATGAGCGACTTTGATGCTTTAATTCAAGTCGTGGTGCTGCGTGCCCGATGTAGACGACATGAACGAGATGCGAATAAATCTTCAATTCCGATATAGCTATACCTTCAGAATATTGCCATCGCGTTTGGAGGCGATGCTACTGCCCGAGGATGGTTCAAGGGGCTGGACGTGACAAAGAACGTCCACCTGTTCAGCTTCTTGCAGAGTGCCGCCAGGCGTTCCATGTCGAACATCTCACCAATTGGCACTCCCCAACCGGCAAGGCAGTAGTTGTGCATCGACCACTCGTTGTTTCTGTTCGGCCTTACCTCGAAGCTGACCTATAATAGAGGAAAGGGAGTCAGTCGATATTGTACCAACGTTTTCGTTCTCAGACGATGTGCTTACCCCATCACCAGCAACCGCCACAATACGGTTGTTCCACACGAAGCGAGCGACTTCTTCGCTCTGGATGAGCCCAGTATGTTTATGCTTATGTGCCTGGGTCTGGGTACGGTATTCCTTCTTCTGGTCCATGGAGATGCTCTCCCAGGTCTTGACAAATCCAATTCGCATGAAGAAGATATCACCGGGCTTGAACTCGATGTTGCAATCTTTGGCGATCTCCAGGACTTCCTCAAGAGTGACTGCAGTTCCGTTCATTCCATTGCATTCGATGCCTGATCGAAAGAAGCGACTCAATTAGCACTTGTGTTTGGTCCACGGTTTTGAGCCGGCTCGGGCTCTGGCCACTCACCCTTCTTCTCACAGTAGGACACATAATCGATGAGAAATCCTCGTGCGGCAATGCCGTCCTGAGCCCAGTGGCCAACACCAATGCGGTCACTCTCGCCATTGGTGATTTCGTCCGACGTGGTTCCTCCATACCATGCGCGCGTGCCGTCTCCCATGTCGGTGCTATAATGGCGAAATCCGTCCCACTGCGAGGAAGCCTGTGGGTTGAAGCGCCAAATATCATCCCAGGCAATGCCTTCGTAGTTTGGGATAGGTACAATCTCGTGCTCGCATGGAAAACGATTGAAACCAGGAGTCTCCAGTTTGGTCATCTCCCAATTGAGACATACCTACATCATCTCGAAGTTAGCAGACTTGAAGCATCGTCTTCTACTGTCTCGAATATGGCTACATACTCTTTCGCCTGTTTGCACTTCGGACTTGACCACCTGTGCAACATGCGCTGGCGTCAAGTATCTGAGCATACCAAGTCCTTCATCTTTAGTACCCTTCTTCGCAGGCCAGTAGCGCTTCTTGTTCTCGAGGTCGTCCCACTTTGGTAGATCATCGAAAGACATTATTGTTATGGTCGTTGGCCAATTTCTTAATACTGTATAGGTAGTCTTTGTTACAACAAACAAAGATATACACACCCCGCTCCTTCCAGCCTGGGCATCTTTAGGAACGACATTGAACGTTCGAGGGGTACCGATCTCGGTGTTGAAGTAGACGAGGAGACAATGCTAAAGCCGAGCGGTGGTAGAGACACTCGCGTAGTGGAATCGCGAGATTGACGCGTGGTGATGTCACTAGTTCTATCTAAAGCACCGAAGGAGGAGACAGACGACACAGGCTACTAAACAATCAATGTAGATGGACCGACAACCAATACTCCTGCGACAAGGCGTTCGTTTTCCTACCGCCCCAAGGGTCAGACCTCATGTGTGGATGCGCAGAAGTGTCTCCAGAATGAAGCAGAGTTTCCCGAGGCAATTGCCTGTGGACCCTTCCCGAGGAAGTCATTCAACACCATCGGGATCGGTAAACACTCGAACATGGCGCTGAGTCCGGTACCGGGAGAGTTCGCCATTGTACTGCGAGAAAGGCGGCGGTCAATGGCTCGTTGTGGAGACGACCAACGTTGGACGAACGAATCTTACACATTGCAACTCAACCCCAGCTTCAAGGTGCCATCAAAGACGAATTCAACAGCATATTGACAAGTAACCCGTCTTTGAGAGATCCTGAAAGAGAATTGTCGAGTCGAAGCCTTCAACATGAAGGAACACAGGCTTGAGCGAGTTCGAGGAACTCGTCCCGTTCGTATTGCCAATGTCGCTGGAGGCCAGATGGAGCCAGCATGGCAGATGCGTAAACAAGCGACCTTGGGCGACATCGATTTCATCACTGGTGACTGGCTAGCAGAAAACAACATCCCTCAGGAGGCGACTGCCTTGGAAGCCGGGACCGGGGAAGGCTTTAAGAAGAATGCTTGGGAGGGCCTGCAGCTGTCCATGGATGTCATTGCCGAGAAGGGCATCAAGGTCGTGATCGATGCTGGCGCCCTTGGACCTGGAAACATGGCCAGGCGTTGCCAGGAGCTGATCGACGAGAAAGGTTACGATCTGAACGTCGCTTATGTTTCTGGAGACAACATTACCCACCGAGTTCGGGACTCCCTCAACGACGCTGGCAAGCTACCACGAAGCTGGGAGGACATGAGCGGAAAGAACCACGAAGACGCAAAGTTCACGGCTAAGGAAGTGCTTGCAGCAACTGCATATATTGGAGCTCGGGCAATCGTCAAGGGTCTCGAGAACGGTGCGGACATCGTTATTTGCGGCCGGGTTGCAGATGCGTCGCCTGTCATTGGAGCAGCCTGGTGGTGGTACGGGTGGTCAGACAAGGACTACGATCGCTTAGCAGGGGCATTTCTTGCCGGCCACATCATCGAATGTTCTGCGTACGCCTCCGGGTCGAATTTTTCTGGCTTCAATAGATATCCGCTGGAGACTTTCATCGATTCTGGTTTCCCCATTGCGGAGATAGAAAACGATGGGACATGTGTCATCACCAAACATGAGGGCACAGGCGGCTTTGTCACAGAGGAAACCATTAAATGCCAGTTGTTGTACGAGATCCAAGGCAACGTCTATTTGAACAGCGATGTCAAAGCTCTCCTCGACGATGCTGAGATCAAGGAAGTGGGCAAAGACCGTGTTAAGCTTTCTGGTATCAAGGGGCGTCCGCCTCCTCCCACAACGAAACTGGCGATCTTCTTCAAAGGTGGATTCGAATCACAAAACCTGGCCAACTTTGCTGGCTATTCGAACAATCGCAAACACCACTTGTATGAGATACAAATCCGACGTCATCTGAAGGAGATGGGTCTGGCCGATGCATTTGACATCTTGGAGTTTCAGAACATAGGCAATGCGAGGACGGACCCGAGGAGCATGTTCGAAAGCACGACGTATTCACGTATCTTCGCACAGGCAAAGACTGCGGAGCCTTTATCTGCACTCAAGCTCTTGCTTGCGGACAACACACAGCAGAAACCTTCCGTAAGTTGCAGAAAGCCTCAAGCTGTTGGACGACAGTTCTCTTCCGTCGCTGACTGCTGATATAGGGGCTACACTGGGCGCAAGACATGCGAACGGCGGACCCTAAGACGTTCTATGTCTATTATCCATGTATCATGCCACAAGACGAGATCGAAGAAGCGGTGCATCTTCTAGACAAAGGCGGCAAGACGAAGCAGTCCATCTCCGTCACTCGTCCGCCTGCATACGAGGATTTTGGACAACGCGAGTCCTATGATACTGCTAAGGCAACTCCCCTTGAGTCCTTTGGCGAGACAGTGTCGATGCCACTGGGTAACATCGTTATTGGAAGATCAGGCGACAAAGGTAGAGTGCAGTGGTCGATCGATCTGACCTTTCCATCATCACTGACGTAACACAGGACCAAATGTTAACATGGGTCTCTTTACCGACCGACCTGAGATTTGGGAGTGGCTTCGGAACTTCTTGACCTTGGACCGAATGAAGAAATTGGTTGGGCGAGATTGGAAGCCCGAGTTCAAGATCGAGCGGGTTGAGTTTCCGGGCATATATGCTGTCCACTTTGTGATCTACGGCATTCTCGGCCGTGGTGTGAGTAGTTCGACATTGTTGGACAATAGGGGAAAGGGGTTCACTGACTACATTCGGGCAAAGCATGTCGATGTACCGAAGAAGTTCCTTCAATGGGCGTGGGAGGAGAAGGATGAGGTTGGAGAGGACTTCTAACTCAACCATGTACTCTGTAGCCATGCATGCAGGCTATAAAAACTACTGCACTCAACATCCCAGACACGTATGTTCTGTGACTTCGGGATGACCGTCACGCGACTGCTCGTACGAATGGGTAAGTGGTCGCAAAGTAGCATGAGAATTGTCGGGAGGAAGCGGGAAGCAGGGCATTCCTTCACCTTCACTGGTTAACCAATATGACATGCTGGGTCCTTCGATATCTCATTAAAACCAATCTGGAGCATGTGGTGGTGCAGTCGCCTGCAGAACATACCATCGCATCCAAAACACCCGAATCTCAGCTCTATACTCTTACTGCTTTCGGTTAGTCTAGAGCTAGTGGCCTGCGGTGAATGTTCTCCGCTTCTCCGCACAGCAACTTCTTGCTTCACTTCAGTTCACCTTATTCCATTCCACGTGGCGATATGAGTGTCGCAGAGTTCGCACAGTTCCAATTAACCTATCGTAATTGACATGGATGCAGGAGCGCATGCATCTCCAGCCAATGCTCGAAAACGCAAGCATTCCGTCGTCGAAGCTGGCGATACCGAACGTGTGATCAAGCACCGCTCTTCTCAGGCCTGCCAGGCATGTCGAAACCGGAAAGTGAGTAAGACAGATGCTCCCGACGGCGCTCGAGGTAGTGGAAACACTATGCGGCGCTACGAAAGGTATCCCGTCTTGAGTAATAGTCCAGGATGCTTGCTTTATCCTGCCTCTCAGCGGGCTTGTGTCTAATTCGGAAGGCTGTCCAAATACGGCCCGGCTCAAGCAGCACTTGAGGACTTTCTTCGCATGGTCGAAGCTATGAGATCTTTGCTAACCTCCTTGTTCATCGCTTTAGGTACGTTGCGATGTTTTGGTGAACGGCAACCCCTGCACCAATTGCCGACTTGATCAGGTGGAGTGCACAGTCCTGGCCTCACGAAGAGGCAAGGGCGGCAATGCCAGTCGTCGAGATGAAGCTACGACTACGCCGACGCCGCCACCGTTTCCACAGCCAACGAAAACGACGCACGGTTCAGTGCCAGATGTGGTAAGGGTTGATAGTTATCCAGGACGGGAGGCGACTTCTTGTCCGACTGGGTCTAGTGACGATACGGCGTATGTATTACACTCGATGAGCAAACCAATCCGGCGAACGCTGACCCCAGTACACAGCGGTGACGCTGGGTATGTTCCAGCAAGCGTGACTTTCGACCAAGATCCGGGCCGGCCTCCTAGTAACGACGAGCGTGTTCCTGATGTTCTCACCAATGGAGGACCGACAGTGCCATTTGAGGGCTACGATGGACTGCTTACGCCCGAGACCGGAACGAATACGTGGAATCAACATGCTTCCCATCATCGCCGTCCCTTCCAACATCAAAGTCCCACAGGCACCACGACTTTGCCACCTTTCATCGCCTCACTAGCTGCTCGCATCCCAACCGAGGATCTAGACTTTCTCGTGCGCAAAGGCGCTTTCACACTGCCGGAACCTGACATGTGGATCGAAATCATTCGTGGCTACATGTTGAGCGTACACCCCTTTATGCCTATGCTGGACTACAGACAGTTCATCCGTACAATCTTCGACAATCGAGAGGACGACCAGATCAGTCTGTTACTTTTTCAGGCTGTGATGTTCGCTGGTGTCCATTCTCTCCCACTAGCTGCAATTCGAAAGCTGGGCTTCGATTCGACCAAGCAAGCCCGTCATGTTTTCTTTCATCGTGCGCGGCTGCTGTACGAATTTGATGTGGACTCTGATAGTGCGACAATCTTGCAGTCAGTTCTGCTGATGAGTTCGTGGTATAGCAGGTGGGACGATCGAAGACATACATGGCACTGGACCGGCGCCGCCTACGACATTGCTAGGAGTATGGGGTTGCATCGTGAGCCTAAGGGTGGACATGCATCGGATAAACTGCGGCATCACCGGAGAAGAATGTGGTGGAGTTTGTACATACGTGACAGATTCATTACGCTTGGAACCCGTCGACCTATGCGGATACAGGACCATGAGTTCGACGTGAAGATGCTGACCTTGGAAGATTTCGACCTTGAACCCGAAGATGACCACGACGAAGCCCAGACGATCATTCCCAGCGGAAAGGAGCGCACTTCTACCGCTCTTATGTGCATTCAGCTTGCGGAGTTATGTATCAGCATTGGGCGTGTTGTGGCCTCTCAGTACACTACCCTGGCCAATTCGGCAGATGTTCCGCACACAATGATGGTAATATCAAAACGCGATGGCAGCGCAGGACTCGAACATTGTGGCCAAGAACTGAACGACTGGCGTCAAACACTAGACGAGAAGGTGGCTGTGACAGACATACCAGCCAAAAAGCACCACTCAGCTCTGCAAAACGAGGATCCCAGTCATATCTGCTCCGACGTTCACTGGGCAACACTCAATATGACTTACTTGACCGCCGTCAACGTCCTGCACCGTGCGCATGCCTTACAACCTCCTCCCGACACAGCTGAGGCGCAGAGGATGCACAAGTTGTCGAAAGCAAAGGTCAAGGACGCTGCACGCAATCTTACGAAGCTCTCACAAACGCTCCTCCGCAAAGACCAGGTGCGATACCTCGGATTGATTGGGGTAACCGCACTCGTGGCGGCTTGCCTCTCTCACATGCTGGATATCAACTCCGGCGATGAGGATGTGCGCGATGCAAGCACGTTTCGCCTTTTTCAGAGCCTCCAGGTCCTCGAGTCTCTGGCAGGAATCTACGCCTCTGCGGATGCTGCAGTCGATTTCATTGCTTCCATCACTCGGAAGGCTGGAATCTCTTTACCTACACAGATCACTGCGACGCCTTTACACGTTAGTACCACCTCTCACAACAGAAGCAACAGCCAGACAACGATTGGTAGGGGTGCCAGAACCAGGCCGCATTCGTCGTCTGAGTACCTCAATGGCTCCAGCGTGGCTTGGCCGAGCAACCTGATTCATGGCACCCCACAAGCAATACATAACCATGCTCTCTCGCCGCAGAAAGTGCTCGATGGGGATACTCATGGGATTGTAGAACACAGTTTTGGTCCCGCATACGAGCAGGGTGTTCCTCACTTCCTGGATGAATCTCCGAAAGGACTATCGAACACCGCTATCACTGCTCCGTTCTTAGACTGGAACAACAGTGTTGTAGACAATTCCACTTTCGATCCGGGGCCCATGGCATTCAACTACGACTTCTATTCAGACGCTTTTGGCTTTCTGGACGGGAACTTCCAAGGTGTTTAGGAGGATATCTGCAATCTGGCAGCTAGCTACGGAAGAACAACTTTCCTTGGATCAATACTTAACAATCGCCAAACCAGTATATGAGTGTCCCGCCCGCTCATAGATCTTGGTCTTTGGTCCGGGCTCGGTCATGCACTCGCAGAGCCTCCCAGACAGGTCTGTAACGTATATTCGCTGTCGCACCTTGTCCAGTCGAAGCCCAATGGCCTCAGCGAATCCTTGCGCAATGATCTCGCGACCTAGCGCCTTTTCAGCGTCACGCGTAGGACCGACAATCGTCTTCTTGTTGAGTGTGTTCCCAAGGCATGGAGGGATGCGATTGCCGTCCATACCTGTTCGTGCCTTCCTCGACGCGTCACGCTCGTATTTTACTGAATGATCCCGCATGTGACGACCCCGCATGGCCCAAGCTCGAATACTGTGATACCGACTTCGGACTCCCATTCTCTTCCGAAACACGACTATAACTAGTAACACTACCTCCTCCTGTCGGTAGACGCGTAATATACCTAATTATATTACTATCGACGAACTTATTACTTACTCGTAAGCCTTAATCGCCCTTCGACACGTCCGAGTCGAGTTTATACGCGTTACGCGTATACCCACTACTACTAGAGTAGGACCGAAACTTCCGCTACGATAAACTACTTAATAGTACGAGTAAATAAGTAATTTAAAAGAAATAATTTTTATTTTAAGAGGTAGTTAGTTTATAATAATGCCGTAGTATATAAAAGACTAGACAAAGTACTAGTCCTACTATAGTAGTAGTAAGTATACGCGTAATACGTATAAACTTAACTTAGACGCGTCGAAGGGCGATTAAGGCTTACGAGTATAGTAAGTAATAAGTTCGTCGATAGTAACATGATTAGGTATATTACGCGTCCACCGATAGGAGGTAGTTAGTGTTAATAGTTGTGGTCGTGTTTTGGAAGAGAATGGGAGTCCGAATTCGATATCAGGGTATCAGAGTTGAGCTTGGGTCAAGCGGGATCGTCACGTGCGCATGCCCGGCCGCGATCGGAAGGCACGAACGGGTATGAACGTTCACCTGCGATCTCCAGGTGCCTGCATTACGATATACCAGACTCCACGACATCAGAAAGGACAGCCTGCAGTCAAGATGCCACAGCTAGGCCGCCCTAGAAAACGCCGCGCAGTACAAACCCTCCCCCACTCCCTCACCCTCCACAACTAACACCCCCTCCAGGAAGAAGCCCCCCCCTCTGACCCCGAATCGCCCGCCTCTTCGCCTGAACCACCAACTCAACGCCGCCGTGTAACACCCCCGGAGGAAGACGCGTACGCCTCCGACGCCGCCCGCAATGGCCCCAACAACACCCGCGACAACGAAGACCAGATGACCAAAAACCTCGTCCGCATGGCCCTCGCCTGCGAATACACCCGCCGACCCATCCGCCGCGGCGATATCTCCGAAAAAGTCCTCGGCAACGGCTCCGGCGCAAAGATCTTCAAAACAGTCTTCAACAACGCGCAGCACTCCCTCCGAACGGTCTTCGGCATGGAGATGGTCGAACTCCCTTCCAAAGAGAAGATTACGTTACAGCAGAAACGCGCAGCGCAGAAGTCGCAGGCGGCACAAGCGAATAAGGCGCCGCAGACTTGGGTGTTGACGTCGATCATACCTGCGCGGATAAGGGGGGCAGATCCTGGGATACTGCCGCCGATTGCTGCGCCGACTGCGGGGGAGGAGGCGAAGTATACTTCTATTTATACGCTTCTTACGTCCCTGATCCTGCTCTCAGGCGGGCTGCTGCCCGACGCGAAAATGGAGCGGTACCTCCGGCGTCTCGGGCTCGAAGACGCCACCCCAGTCGACGGGTCCGAGAAGACGGAGAAGCTAATGAAGCGGATGGAGAAGGATGGATACGTGGTGAAAGTTAAGGAGAACGCCGGGAACGGGGAGGAGGATGTTTATTGGGTTGTTGGACCACGCGCCAAAGTTGAGGTGGGGGAGAAGGGGGTGGAGGGTTTGGCAAAG